>Ga0222712_10000277_pt1 | contig 71155 bp, 65 predicted proteins | sample C33_657DmetaG_FD_165043 | JGI IMG/M metagenome (GOLD analysis project Ga0222712, IMG submission 165043) | Estuarine water microbial communities from San Francisco Bay, California, United States - C33_657D | ecosystem: Environmental > Aquatic > Marine > Unclassified | place: USA: California... | reverse complement strand
GTGCATATTTAAGTATCGGAGAAGTTCTGACCAAGCTCCGTGGCGATTTCCCTGATATCACTATTTCAAAGATTCGCTTCCTTGAATCAGAAGGTCTGATCGAGCCGCAGCGCACACCATCTGGTTACCGTAAATTCACCAGTAATGATCTCGATCGCCTCCGCTATGTACTTCTCGCTCAGCGTGATCAGTATCTTCCGCTGAAGGTTATTAAAGATAATTTAGATGCTCTCGACCGTGGCCTTGTTCCAACCCCCCAGGGAACTGCTGTTCCACGTCCGACTTTAGGTCTTGCAACAATCGATGGCGAGATTGCTCCCTCAACCTTTGGTGAGCAGTCAGAGATGCGCCTTTCACGAGAAGAGCTCATCAACGCCTCAGGGATTACAGATTCACAGCTAGTAGAGCTTGAGTCATTTGGGCTCATTACTCTCCGCGGTCGTCACTACGATGCTGATGCGCTCTCTGTTGCGAAGGCTGTTGCAGAGATGGCTTCATTCGGAATCGAAGCGCGCCACTTGCGTTCATTTAAGACTGCAGCAGATCGCGAAATTGGTTTAATTGAACAAGTGATCACGCCCTTTACTCGTCAGAAATCAACAGAGGCGAAGGCGCGTGCTGAGGAAGTTCAGCGAGAGATTGCAGCGCTCTCTGTTCGACTCCACGCCTCACTCGTTCGCAGCGGTCTCAACCGCCCTCGCTAATGTTCACACTGGTTGAGGTTGTCGGTGTTCGAATCGAGATGCCATCGAATCAGCCGATAGTCCTCCTCAAGGAGATGGAGGGGAGAACCTTCCTCCCGATCTGGGTTGGCTCAGTAGAGGCAACTGCGATCGCATTTGCCCAGCAGGAGCTCCGTCCACAACGTCCGCTCACACATGATTTGATCGTTGACCTCCTTGCAACCACAGATACAACACTTTCTGCAGTGCACATCACCGATATGGTCGACGGCATCTTCTATGCCGAGCTTCGCCTGCGGGGGATAGGCGGGGAGCTAGCACCTCTCTCTGTTAGACCCTCAGATGCGATCGCAATCGCCTTGCGCACCAAGAGCAATATCTTTGTCAGCCAGGCGCTTCTGGAGAAGGCGGGCATCCAGATTCCGATAGGGGAAGAGGTTCAAAGCGATGAAGAGGTTGAGGCCTTTAGGGAGTTCCTCGACCAGATCAACCCTGAGGATTTCGCCTAAAAGCTGAGGGGGAAGGGTTAAACTCTTAACCTCAAGTAGAGGTTTGGAGCGTGTCGCTCCCACGAGAATGCAACGGTTCAACCTACCCTTTACCGTACCCACATCCCCATGGGTCATTTCAATCGAAAGCGAGCCCCCTCTCGTGACAGAACAAGAACTTCAGATCGGATACCGCGGAGCAACAGCATGTGCCGCCGCTGGAATTACCTACCGACAACTTGATTACTGGGCCCGCACAGGTTTGGTGGAGCCATCGATTCGAACTGCCCATGGATCCGGAACTGCGCGCCTCTATGGCTTTCGCGACATCCTCGTTCTCAAAATTGTCAAGCGCCTTCTCGATGCAGGCGTCTCACTTCAAAATATTCGCACAGCGGTAGATCACCTACGTGGTCGCGGAGTCGTTGAGCTCGAACGCATTACCCTCATGAGTGATGGCTCTTCAATCTATGAGTGTTCATCACCCGATGAGATTGTCGATCTTCTTATGGGCGGACAGGGCGTATTTGGAATTGCTGTTGGCAAGGTCTGGCATGAAGTTGAGGGTTCACTCTCAACCTTGGCTGGAGAGTTCAATGGTGAAGTTGTAGGTGGCGAAGGTAACGATGAACTCTCGCTCCGTCGTAAGGCGAAAGGCGCCTAACTCACCATATATTGCACCCTGTTATCCAATGACAGGGGAGCACTGTGAGTCGTTCATTTGAAGATCGCCATATAGGTCCCACACATCGTGATGAGCTGACGATGCTCGCAGCTCTTGGATATAAAGATTTAGATTCATTCATCGCCGATGTTGTTCCATCCAATATTGCAGTCAAAGGCGTGATTGAAGGCGCACTTGATGTCGGCAAGAGTGAGGTAGAAGTTATCTCAGAACTTCGCTCGATTGCATCAGAGAATAAAGTTTTCCGTTCCCTAATCGGAACTGGATATTACGGAACGATTGTCCCACCTGTCATTAAGAGAAATGTTTTAGAGAATCCTTCTTGGTATACCGCCTATACGCCATATCAACCTGAGATTTCACAGGGTCGCTTAGAGGCTCTCTTTGCATTCCAAACGATGATCTGCGAGCTCACCGGGCTCGATATATCTAATGCATCGATGCTAGATGAATCTACAGCGGCGGCTGAAGCAATGACCCTCGCTCGTAGAGCATCCAAGCTCAGTGATGGCGCAGTCTTTCTCATTGAAGAGCATGTGCATCCTCAAACAAAAGCGGTTGTCGCAACGCGTGCCAAGCCTCTTGGAATCACGGTAGTTGTAGTTGATGCTGGCCATGTCGCTCGAGATGGTTACGAGGGTGAGTTCTTTGGTCTGCTACTGCAGTATCCAGACACCACAGGTGAAGTAATCGATTTCTCTAAGGTCACCGAATTTGCGCATTCACGTGATGCACTTGTAATTGCCGCAACTGATCTCCTAGCGTTAACTTTGTTGAAGGCGCCAGGGGAGTGGGGCGCTGATATCGCCGTGGGAACCGCGCAACGATTTGGCGTGCCAATGGGATTTGGTGGCCCTCATGCTGGCTTCTTGGCAGTTCGAAATGGTCTTGAGAGATCTATGCCAGGACGTTTAGTCGGTCAGAGTATCGATGCAACAGGAAAGCCAGCATTTCGCTTAGCTCTTCAAACACGTGAGCAACATATTCGTCGTGACAAGGCGACTTCAAATATCTGTACTGCGCAAGTTTTGCTTGCAAATATGAGCGCCTTCTATGCGATGTGGCACGGTCCGGCAGGTCTTCGTGCGATTGCAGAGCGAGTTAACAACTTTGCATCTCGTTTACAAGTTGCCTCAGGATCTAGAAATGACGTTATCTTCGATACTGTAACAGTGGATGTAGCTAACGCAGCTGAGATTCATCAAAAGGCAGCAGCAAAGGGAATTAACTTCGCCCATGTTAACGATAAGACAATCAGAGTATCTTTCGATGAGGAGACTACTGAATCGACATTTGCCGATGTTCTCTCAATCTTGGGTTTGAAGGAATCAGGGGAGAAGGCGCTTCCATCATCTGCACTTCGTTCAAGTTCATATCTGACACATCCGGTTTTCAATACAAACCATAGCGAAACTGGAATGATGCGTTACCTGCGCAACCTTGCCGATCGCGACCTTGCACTAGACCGCACGATGATTCCGCTCGGCTCCTGCACAATGAAGCTCAACTCAGTTACTGAGATGGAAGCGGTCACATGGCCAGAGTTCTCATCACTGCATCCATTTGCTCCATCAGAACAGAGCCAAGGCTCACGAAAGTTAATCCAACAGCTCTCTGATTGGCTCGTTGCGATTACTGGATACGATGCAGTATCACTGCAGCCAAATGCTGGAAGCCAAGGTGAATTTGCAGGGCTACTAGCAATTAGAAATTACCACGATTCTCGCGGTGACCAGGCTCGCAATATCTGTCTGATCCCATCGAGCGCCCACGGCACCAACGCAGCTTCTGCAGTGATGGCTGGCATGAAGGTAGTCGTCATCGATTGTGATGAACATGGAAATGTTTCGGTCGACGATATCAAGGCAAAGATTGCTGAGCACTCTGGTTTCCTTGCAGCGCTCATGATCACTTATCCATCTACTCATGGAGTTTTTGAGACTGCCGTCTCTGAGATCTGTGCGCTGGTCCACGATGCCGGGGGACAGGTCTATGTTGATGGTGCAAACCTCAACGCACTCGTCGGCGTTGCACAGCCTGGAAAGTTTGGTGCAGATGTTTCTCACCTGAATCTCCATAAGACATTTGCGATTCCACATGGTGGCGGGGGACCAGGTGTAGGCCCTGTCATTGCTCGTGAGCACCTTGCGCCTTTTCTTCCGAACCATCCACTTGATGCAAGCGCAGGACCGGCAACAGGTCCTGGCCCAATCTCTGGTGCGCCATTCGGCTCAGCCAGTATCTTGCCGATCTCGTGGGCTTACATTCGCTTGCTAGGGGGAGCAGGATTGACTCATTCAACCCAGGTAGCGATCCTCTCGGCCAACTACATCGCAGCCCGCTTAGGTGATAGTTATCCAGTTCTCTACACCGGGGCAAATGGACGAGTCGCCCATGAGTGCATCCTCGATATTCGGGGGTTGACCAAGGATTCAGGTGTCACAGTCGATGACATCGCCAAGCGTCTGATGGATTATGGCTTCCATGCCCCAACTATGTCCTTCCCAGTTGCGGGAACGTTGATGATTGAGCCAACTGAATCTGAAGATATCGCCGAAATTGAGCGATTCATCTCTGCAATGGTCTCGATTCGTAGTGAGATTCAGGAGATTATCGATGGGAAGATATCTGTGGAGGCCTCACCACTTCGCCACGCCCCTCATACAGCCCTCTCAGTGAGCTCTACCGAGTGGGATAGGGCTTACCCAAGAGAGAAGGGTGGCTATCCCAAGGCCCTCGAGGGCTTTATCAGCGGAGAAATCATCGGATCTCGAATGAAGTACTGGCCACCGGTCTCACGTATCGATGGCGCCCATGGCGATAGAAATCTCGTCTGCTCATGTACGCCGCTCGACGATTATCGATAAAGATTTCGAGTAGGTCACCGTTGGGGGTGGGTCAGATTACCTTTACTTTACATAATGTAACTTATCGGCATTAGGTCTCAACGCACGAACTAGCCCCCAGAGCGTTGTCTGCCAAATCGCCTCGATGACGATGGAATTACTCATCTTCGATACGCCATTGATCCGTTCAACAAATGTAATTGGAACTTCAACTGCAGATGCGCCAGCTAGGTTACTTGCCATCGCCATCTCGATCTGAAAACAATATCCAGTAGCTGTCATTTCACTTAAATTCAATCTGCGCAAAAGAGTTACGGAATAGACCCTAAATCCACCGGTGAGGTCATGTAAGGGAATTCTGAGGGCAATTCGAGCATATGCAGTGCCGGCCCTGGATAGCAATTTGCGAGAAATCGGCCAATTGACGACCGATCCACCCTTAATCCACCGTGTTCCGAGAGTTATTGAAATATCTGAGGCGTGAACAGCATCAAGCATCATTGGCAAATCTTCAACCCTATGAGATCCATCGGCATCCATTGTTACAACATGGGTGTATTGATCTGACTTTAGAACTTCAGCAAATCCCGCGCGATAAGCAGCGCCTAGACCTGCCTTATCTGGACGTCGTAGAACTTTAATCCAGGGCAACTCAAAGTTGTCGACAATATCTGCAGTCTTATCTGGTGAATTGTCGTCAATTACCAATACATCAAAATCTCGCTGATTATGTAAAGTGGCTAGCGAATTGAGTAACTCTACGATTGCTATCGATTCATTGTAAGTTGGAATCAGAATAACTGGTTTCATACCTACACCCTTTCTTGAATATCTTCTATTGCGCTTTCTCTTTTAGAGAGAAATGCGTATCCGATGAAGATAATTGCAAAGAGTATTAGAAGAATAGAGATTACTCCCCCATATTGTGAAGCGATTGTGACTTCCGTTCTTAGCTCCATCTTCCTTGAGATGGATCCCACTTCACCATCGTCTAGCCCGCTCAATACTTGACCGCGAAAGTCGATAAATGCTGAGGGGCCAGTTGTTGAAACTGAAACTATATTCCTACCGCTCTCAATAGCGCGGATTCGAGTGATGTTGAGCTGTTGCTCTCCTTCAGCGCTGCCAGAAAAGGTGGCGCTATTGGTAAGTACCGCAATCAATTCAGAGTTCAAAGCGCTTTCTCTAATAATCTGATCGCTCAGAATTTCGTAGCAGATAATAGTCGAAATCTTCTTCTTATTAACAGAGTGATTGATGAAGCTCTCACCTGGTGTGAAATCTGAGACTCTTTCTACATGCGGTGAGATCAAAGAAGCAATATCTCTTAATGGAATGTATTCGCCGAATGGAGTGAGGTAACGCTTAATATAGATAGATTGGGCGGAGCCACTTTCATCAAAGAGAACGGCTGCATTAGAGAGAACATCTTCATTGAGTATCGCACCTGCAAGTAACGGTACCTTCGTGAACTTTTGGAGCTCTTCAATCTTCATTCGAGCTGAATCATCTCTTATCGGATCTACATCTATTGAATTCTCTGGCCAGATGATTAAGTCATCAGATTCACGAAACTCATTGAGAGTCACATCGATGTGATTATTAAGCACTTCTTCGGCGCGAGCGTTAAATGAAAGACCTCTCTCTGGTACTCCCCCTTGCACAGCTCTGATATTTAAGCGCTCCCCGGAAGTAGATTGAGAGAGAAGAAAAGGTGAACCAATCAACGCTCCAACAAGTGCAGAGATCAGGTACTTATTTGGATTAACTAGAGCCAGTGAAATCATTAAAGTCAGAAGTGATAGACCAATTACTCCGAAGATCGATACCCAATTTACGTAAGGTGACTCCACTTGAGAGAAGGCGATTCTTGTCCAACCAAAACCACCAAATGGGAAATAGCTCTTGGCCTCATCCATAACAAGTATGGCAAGAATCAGAATGAAGGGACTCTTCTTATAGCGAGCAAGTAGTCCCACAGGTATCAGATAGAGACCTTGAAGTAAGCAGAGCAAGATCCATGGAGTTACACCGACAAAGGTTTTACTCCAAGAGAGGGTAATTGTGCTCGATATAAATCCAAAGAGGAATGAGTTGGTGAGAAGGCCATTGCCGTCAGTGAGTATTTTGAGGTAGATCGCGTAGGCAAGCGGTAGAGATAGCCAGATTCCAAGTGGAGCAGATGCCGTCGACAGTATCAAAGCAGCAACAAGTGTTGCTAAAACCGGTTTTACTTTTACCATCCGAGGGCAGCTATCAATCGATCAACACTTGCCCCCAGCCCGTATTCATCTTTGATGCGATAAATCTCTGAGAGGTCATCAGGTTTTCCCGGCATTTCGATCGACATTTGAGGAAGTGCAACATCTCGAGCACAGTGCACCAATGTTGGAGCGATCTTTAGATACTCCTCCCCTGCAATAATCTTCTTCGCCAAAGCAGGAGGCAACGCCTCATGACCCTGAACAGCAGCTGTGAAAGCATCTTCGGCTGTAGCGAAGTGATTTGCAATCAGCGCAGCGCCTTTCTCTCCGATTCCTCGTACGCCCGGTAGTCCATCTGAAGGATCGCCACGGAACATTGCAAAGAGCGCGTATCGATCGCCTGGAATGGAGTACTTGTTTGCAACCCATTTCGTATCGACGAGATCGTGTGCAGAGATTCCCTTGGCGAGATAGACAACCTTGACGTCTTTCTTATCATCGACAAGTTGAAAGAGATCGCGATCACCTGTAACTACGCGGATTGGACCTTTCTCACGCGTTGCAAACGTTGCCATGACATCGTCTGCTTCATAATCGTCGACCCCAACCATTGGAATGCCGAAGGCATCGATGAGATCAAGTAATACGGGAATTTGAGGTGTGAGGGTCTCTGGCTCTTCCTCTTCTTCGCTATCGGCCTCAAGGCGATTTGCCTTGTAATCTGGGAAGAGTTCTACTCGCCATGAAGGACGCCAATCACCCTCGATACATGCAACTAAACGATTGGGTGAATACATCGAAACTAGACGTGCTGTCATATCGAGATAACCACGGATGGCGTTCACTGGCATTCCGGATGGCGAAAGCAAGGTGTCAGGCATTCCGTAGTAGGCGCGATACCAGAGAGAAGCGCTATCCAAGAGCATCAGAGTCATAGTTCCCCCACCATATAAGAAACCACTCCCCTGTCGATACGTTTAACAGCTTCTCGGCAATTCTTTCGTAGAGAATCCGATGCGCCTGCAATTTGCGTAAGGAGATCGATGAGTTGCTTGATATTACGAACAAAGTCACCAACGGTCATATCGCTGCCTTTAAGGACACTGGAGAGAGAGTGTCCACTCGCCCACCGGTATGCCGCATAGCAGAATCCAAAATCTGGCTCCTTCTGAGTATCAACGCCAAAATCCTCTTCGATATCCTCGAGTTGAGACCAGATAGAGGCAATTGAGGCGAGAGCATTGGCAACATTCTGATGAGGCATCTTCGGAGAATAGTTCTCGCTTCCTCGGCTCTCGAAGATAACAGATGAGATTACTGAAACTAGTTCCGGCGCCGAGAGGTCCTCTAAGACTCCATTACGGATTGTTTCAGTCAGCAATAAATCTGATTCGGCATAAATCTTGGCAAGAATCTTTCCCTGCTCAAGTGGCTTCTCGCCTTCGATATACCCAAGGTGGGTTAGAACGTCACAGATCCGATCAAAGGTCTTTGCGATAACGTGAGTGCGATTCTCTACTCTCTCGCGCAGACCAGCGGACTCCCGATGCAGGCGAGCGGCACGTTCGGCAAATCGAGCGTGGGTTTCGCGATCATTGCACGAGTGGCATTCGTGCTGACGCAACCTGCGTCGTAGGTTATCGAGTTCATTCTCCATATGCTGGCGCTGGCGATTGTCGAATGTGCGACGACCATCACGCTTACTCAATAAGCGTTCAGTGTCCTTAATTTCCATTCGGATAGCTGCATATTCTTCAAAGTTTCCAAGGTGACACACTGCAGATTCAAGTTGCTCTGCGGCAGCGAGATCGTTCTTTCGAATCTGCTTGACCAACCCCACTACGGCGCGATCTGCCTGAAATTGCGCGAAAGACGATTCAAGACTTGTGCGAGCACGTTCGCGACCGAACCTAGCGATGAGATTGATTGACATGTTGTAAGAAGGAGTAAAAGAGGAACGAAGCGGATAGGTACGAGTGGAAGCTAATCCAGCAGCAGTTGCCGAATCTACAGTCGGTGACCAGAGGACTACTGCGTTTCCCTCGATATCAATTCCACGACGTCCCGCACGTCCTGTGAGCTGCGTATATTCACCAGGTGTAATTGAGACATGGCCTTCACCATTCCACTTCGTTAACTTCTCAAGTACAACCGTGCGAGCTGGCATATTGATACCTAGCGCAAGTGTTTCTGTTGCAAATACCGCCTTGACTAGACCACGTTTAAAAAGATCTTCAACGGCGCCCTTAAAACTTGGCAAGAGACCTGCGTGATGGGCGGCTATTCCTCGCTCGAGGGCGAGTAACCAATCACGATAACCAAGAACCTCGAGATCTTCCTCGGCAATATTCTGTGTGCATTGGCGAGCAGTATTTGCGATTTCAATTCGCTCTTCCGCATTCGTCAATTTGATGCCCGCATTAAGACATTGCTTAACCGCAGCATCGCATCCGGCACGTGAGAAGATAAATGTGATTGCGGGAAGTAGGTTCTCTCTTTGCAACTTATCGATCACTTCATCGCGACTCAGACGGTTGTCATCGCTTCCAAATCTGTCGTTCCTATGTCGAGGCGTTCGAACTCGCTTCATCGCCTGTCGTTCGAGGGCAAGAATCTCAGGGTTAACCCGACCAGGCTCATTGAAAAGGTCGATCAGGCGGTTACCAATGAGAACATGCTGATAGAGCGGAATAGGTCTGATTTCAGAGACAATCACATCGGTTTGACCGCGGACTTCACCAAGCCATTCCCCGAACTCTTCGGCATTACTTACCGTTGCTGAGAGCGAGATAACTTGAACGCTCTCCATGAGATGGATTAGAACTTCCTCCCACACTGCGCCACGAAACTTATCTGCGAGGTAGTGAACCTCATCCATTACTACCGCACCTAGGTTGAGTAAGGTAGATGAGTTTGCATACAACATATTTCTAAGCACTTCAGTCGTCATCACCATAATCTCGGCATCAGAGTTGATATTTGTGTCACCCGTTAATAGACCGACCCGATCTTCGCCAAATCGTGCTACGAACTCGTGATACTTCTGATTAGAGAGAGCCTTAATGGGTGTTGTGTAGAAGCACTTCTTTCCACGAGCAAGTGAGCTAAAAGCGGCGAACTCACCGACGACAGTTTTTCCTGCACCGGTAGGAGCTGCAACCAGAACGCCTCGACCATCTTCGACGGCGTGACAGGCAACTATCTGAAACTCATCGAACCCAAAATCAAACTGCGCGATGAAGTCGTTTGTTAAGGGGTGGGATGATCGCTTCTTCGCCGCGGCATAGCGCTCGGCCGGTGTCTCTACAGCTTCCATGTCAGCCCCGCATCCTTCACACACTCTGCCGAAATGGGCGCTGGACCGATTCGCTCTCCATCAGCATAGGCCACAGCCTTGGCGTTGATAGTCACTTTCTTCGCTCGTATCGAACGAATCTTCGGATGGGTGATGTGCGAGCCCGAATAAACGCGCGGGAAGACCTTTAAGAATTCAACTTTGCTCACCGGTTCAAGGATGATGAGGTCAAAGAGGCCATCGTTGATCTGTGCCTGGGGGCAGATATTCATTCCGCCTCCATATGACTTTCCATTACCGATCGCAACTAGCATCGCTTCAGTGGTGAAGCTCTCGCCATCACAGGTAATTTCATAAGTTGCAGGTGTGAAGCGCGCCAACTCTAGTGCGATTGCCAAGTTATAGCGCTGGGGTCCTCGCGGCCACTTCAATCGATTGGCGCGTTCATTGACAACTGAATCAAAGCCGGTCGAGAGGATAGCGCCGAACCACTCTGAATCGACATTTCCTAAATCAATGGGGGTCGGTTCACTTGTCGTGATCTTCTTAAGCAGAGGTTCGATATCGTCCAATGACCATCCCAATGTGCGAACAAAATCATTTCCAGTACCAGCGGGAACAACAGCAAATGCAAGATGGCGAGGAACACATATCTGCATCACTAGATGTGCAAGCCCATCTCCGCCAACTGCAATAACACCCGAATAGCTTTTATTATCAACCTCACTTATGAGCGCATTGGAAAGTTCTTCCGCACTTGCTGCGGCGATAGCACGATATGAAATATCGTGCAGCGAGAAATAGCGAATGACCTCTGCGGTAACCACGGAGCCACGTCCATTTCCAGAGTGAGGATTAATCGCTATCAACCACATGGCGCGACCTATTAGGTATTAGGTTGATCGATAGGTGCTGCCGCCTCGATAGGTGCTGCGGGGGCGATAGACCCGGACTCCATTTCGATGGATTCAGACTTCTTCGCTCGACGTCGATCATTGAGAAGAGCGATCCCACCAGCTAAGAAGTAGAAGCCTATTAGAGGTAGAGCGAGCATCAACATAGATAGTGGGTCTGCCGTCGGTGAGAAGCTTGCGACGAAGAGGCAGATACCGAAGACCCATACGCGCCATGGTTTAAGAATTGTCTTGCCCGAGAGGAAACCAATGAGATTGAAGGTGAGGAGGAATACCGGAAGCTCAAATGCAATTCCGAAGAGAAGAATCATTCGAAGAACGAAATCAAGGAAGTCATCGAACTTAACGAGGTTGTTGAGCGCATCAGGGGTAAATCCAAAGAGAACTTTGATTGCCATCGGTAAAACTGAGTATCCAAGAATTGCACCGATTGCAAAAAATGGTGTTGCAGCACCGATAAAGAAGATCGAATTGCGCTTCTCTTTGCGATGAAGTGCCGGAGCGATAAATGCCCAGAGTTGATATAGCCAGATCGGGGCCGTGATAATTACTCCAGCTAGAATTGCAACCTTGATCTGAAGATTGAGTGGGCCGAGAACACCGTTGATATAGAGAGCCCCACAACTATCTGCACCGGACCCTTGCGCCTTTTTGAGGTCGCAGACAGGCTCAGCCAATTTTGTGATGATGGGGTTGTAGTAGACCCAGCCAATACCTGCACCTATGGTGATTGCAAGTGCGGACTTAAATACTCTACGGCGCAGCTCGCGTAAATGTTCGATAAGCGGCATGCGACCGCCAGTGGTGGTCGCCATGGAGATTACTTCTCGGAAGAGTCGTCGTTCTTCTTTGTATCTACAGCGTCGTCAGCTTTGAGTTCCTTCATCTCTGACTTGAAGATACGCATTGAACGGCCGAGTTGACGGGCTGAATCCGGTAGACGCTTTGCTCCGAAGAGAAGAGCGAAGATAAGTACGATCGGAATCCAGTGCTGTGGCTCGCGTAGGAACATGTCATTCTCCTTGAGGTAAAGGCAGCTCCCCTGGTCTCAGGCGAGCCTTTGTACATCGCGTACGTTATCGCATAGCCGAACCCTATGAGGGGTAAAGGGCGAGAATATTCTCAGCCGACCTCGTGATTTCGCTCCGAAGTTGGGCATTTTCCACTAGCTCCATGTAAGGGGCATGCGCCAGAACCGCCTTAGTCATCCACTCGGGTGAGTAGATCTCAACCTCCACCTCACCATTGGCTGGGATTTCTGTGATTGAGAGGGCCTCGGCAATCGCTCGACGATCTCCAGTCACCTTGAGTTGAATCGAGTGCTTATCTCCTGACTGCGAATCGACTGAAGCAGGGGTGAAATTGGAGTTTTCTATCTCTTTGACTTCAACTACCCGGTCGAGACGGAACTCTCTGATCGCCTTCGCACTGTGACAGAAGGTCACGAGATAGATATGCGCCTTCTCACTACGTAGAGATAGAGGATCAACTTCTCTTGTAGAGATTTCATTCCTTATCGGTGATTGATACTCGAGTGAGAGAGACCTGCGTCGGGCAATTGCGCTCTCAATTACCGCTTGAAATGCGGTCATTGGATTATCAGAAATTGATATTGCATCACCAGTTAGTGATTTCATTTCAACAATCAAACTGTCGATTTTCTCGAGGAGCGCAGAATCCCCGTCCACTGCAGCATCTCGCATCAACTCAAGACCAATAAGAAGAGATGCAACCTCAAGTTGCGTGAGAGCACGTGGAATATCTAGAGCATCGTGATTATTGATCGTAACAAAACCAGATTCGAAGTAAATCTCTATAAGTTCGTATGGCGTATATCCAGGTAGACCGCACATTGAAAGTGCAGTTAGTTCGCTCGCCATCGCTTTCTCGCTGATACCAAACTCCCCCGCAAGCTCCTTAAGCGAGATGTGTGAGTGCGTAGACAGAAATGGGACGAGATCTAGAAGTCTTGAAACTTCCTGAATCGGTGCGCTCTGATTAGACATGGTGCGCAATCACCTCCTTGAGGGATGTAATCAGTTTATTTCTCAACTCTTCTGGCTCAAGGATGATTACATTATCCCCGGCCCAAAGAAGCTCTCGTAGTATCTGCTTCGAACTTTGGTATTGAAGATTAACCCGATCCCATTCAGAATCATGCTCAGAGATAACTCCTTCATTTCGAAGAGCGGGCGCCTTCCCCTTTCGAACGAGCAGTACAGCATCTGAGTTCTCACCGATTTGCTCTAGGTCATGAGAATTTAAAAGTTCAACGTCTACTTCGAAGGAGTTGTTCCTTCCGGAAAGCTTCACCGATGAGATAAACCGATCTAATCGGAAGGTACGTAACGCCAATTTCTCAAGGTCCCAAGCGATGAGATACCAATAACCAAGTGAATTGGAGAGACGATAAGGGTTCACTTTTCGAACCTCACTCGCCAAATCTTTATTGAGATACTCGAAGGTTATAACCTGTCGGGAGGTAATCGCCTCAATGAGATCGGATAGCTGTTCTGGGGCGCTCTGACTAGAAGTCGTTAGTTCTATAACGGATTCAAGATCGGAATTTATTCCGACCGACCGCAGTTTGCGTAATCCGGATTGAGCTGATTGTCCAAGAGCCGCCTCTCGCCACATCTTTCCAGCCTTCGAGAGTAGAGCAATCGAAGTGGCATCTAGGTTCTTTAGTTGGAGCGCATAACTCTCAGGTTTGATTCGATAACCAGCTTCATCTTCAAATAACGGATCAAAGCTTCCTAGTTCAATTGTTATGCCCAGTGAACGTAAATCGTCTTTATCGCGTTCGAACATTCGGTCTTTCGCTTCAGCATCACCACTATATCCGGAAACATTCTTAAAGATTTCAGCCTTGGTGAGGTATCTCTTGGTAGCAAGTAGTGCGATTGTCAGATTGACCAATCGCTCACTCTTCCGCGACACCGTACGCTCCCTTGGCTGGACGGCGACGTCGAGCGAGTACTTCAACTCCTGGCGCCATGCGGCGACTCTGAATTAGAAAACCTGTATGACCAATCATTCTTTGTTGTGGACGAACAGCAAGTCCTTCATGATGCCAACCGCGGACCAGCGTCTCAGAACTCTCTGGCTCGGTGAAGTTTCCATCTTCCTTGAGAGCCTCAGCCGTTGCTGATAGTTGAGTTGTGGTGGCAACGTATGCAAGGAACACTCCCCCAGGACGCAAAACTTCAGCCGCCATGGCAACACATTCCCATGGCGCCAACATATCGAGGACAACTCGATCGAACTTCTCGGAGAAAGTCTGTTCCTGTACAGAACCAACGTCGAGTCTCCAGTTTGCTGGAAGAGTTGAGAAGTAGTTCTCCACGTTACTTGATGCAATCTTTGCGAAATCCTCACGACGTTCCACACTATGCACGAAGCCATCTGGACCGACGGCGCGCAAGAGTGAGAGCGTGAGTGCGCCGCTTCCAACACCAGCTTCTAGTACTCGAGCGCCTGGATAGATATCAGCAGATCCAACAATCATCGCTGCATCTTTGGGATAGACAATTGTTGCCCCACGCGGCATTGAGAGCACATAATCTGCAAGCAGAGGGATGAAGGCGGTAAATTTCAGTCCAGCTGTCGTGCTGACAACGGAGCCTTCCGGTAAACCGATGAGTTCGTCATGAACGATCCATCCCTTGTGTGTATGCCACTCCTTGCCTGGGGTGATGGTGAAGCTGTAGAGCTTGCCTTTTGGGTCGGTTAGTTGAATACGGTCACCAGCCTTGAAGAAACCGCTACCTACCTGTGGAGTATCAGACACGAGGCGCATCTTATGCGAGATATCGCAAGTAAGTCTGTCAATGAGAGCTAGGGTCGCGATATGGAACAACTCCGTCTCTCCCCAAGTCGCGTCAATGACTTTACGAATTGTCCCCAGTTATATAAATATCGAGCCATTCTCAATCTCCCTGAAGAGATTAGCCTCGATGCAGAGCGGGGAAAGTTGGTGCATTCAGTCCTTGAAGACCTCTTCGAGCTTCCTCGCCCGGAGCGAAACCAAGAGAACGCTCTCACTATTTTGCCTGAAGCGTGGCAACGTCAAATCACTGAGAAACCAGAGCTAGAGCCTCTGATCACAAGTCACCAGGAGTGGATGGATCGCGCCAAGGCTCTCCTTGCAACCTACTTCAATTTGGAGGATCCGACCGCATTTGATTCAACATATCGGGAACTTCATTTGGAGAAGAACTTTACCGATCAGATCTATCTCCACGGCTACGTAGACCGTCTAGATATTGCCCCAACAGGTGAAGTTAGGATTGTCGATTACAAGACTGGTAAATCACCCAAGCCTGGTTGGGAGGAGAAAGCGCTCTTCCAATTGCGGGTCTATGCGCTTCTCTATTGGCGCAATGAGGGCGTATTACCTCGACTCCTACAACTTCTCTACCTAGGTGACGGTAAGACCGTTAAGAGCAATCCTACTGAGAAAGAGTTAGTGGCAACCGAGAGAATCCTTAAGAATATTGGAGATGAGATTCTCACAGCAATCGATACAGATTTCTTTCCTACCAAGAAGAGCCGTCTTTGTGACTGGTGCTCATTTAAGAGCATCTGTCCCGCACACAATTAACAGCATTTAATTTGCGTTGAAGTACTTCGCCTCTGGGTGGTGAACGATGATCGCAGAGGTTGACTGCTCAGGATGGAGCTGGAACTCCTCCGAGAGATGAACTCCGATTCGCTCTGGCTCAAGTAGTTCACAGAGCTGTACTTGCTGCTCAATATCAGGACAAGCTGGATAACCGAATGAGTATCGTGATCCTCGATAACCTTGATCAAGAATTCCCTGTAGGTCGGGTGCATCTTTATCGCGCACAGAGAACTCTTCACGTACTCGCGCATGCCAATGCTCAGCAAGCGCTTCGGTAAGTTGAACAGAGAGACCGTGTAGTTCAAGATACTCGCGATAGTTATTTGCCTCAAAGAGTTTATTGGCCGCCTGGCTCACAGTGTTGCCCATAGTGACAACATGGAATGCGACCACATCTGTCTTTCCTGAATCCTTAGCGGCGAAGAAATCGGCAATATTGAGTCTGCGATCGCGACGTTGACGAGGGAATGAGAAGCGAGTGCGCTCTTGACCCTTAAGCGGACCTTCGTGATGCAAGATAACGAGGTCATTTCCATCACTCACACATGGGAAATATCCATAGACAACAGCCGCTTCAAGCCAACCCTGTGATTGAACTTCGTTCAGAAGTGCACGAAGTCGCGGACGCCCTTCCTCCTCGACCATCTTCTCGTATTCGCCACGAGCGCCCTTGAGGCCCCACTGTCCAACGAAGAGAGCTCGCTCATCGAGCATGCCCACATAATCTGCCAAGGCAATTCCCTTAATGATTCGCGATCCAAAGAATGGCGCGGCTGGGATATCAATATCGGTAGCCACATCACTTCGGGTGGTGTCATCAACTGAGATATCTGCATTTCGTGGCGTGGCCTTAACGCGACGCTGGCGAAGCTCTGGAAGAGCAGCTCCTGGTTCACCGCGCTTAACCGCCATAATTGAATCCATTAATCGAAGACCTTCGAAGGCATCACGTGCATAACGAACTTCTCCAGGAAATACGGATGCGAGATCTTCTTCAACGAAAGCACGAGTTAGAGCTGCGCCACCAAGAACAATCGGCCACTTCTGATCAAGACCTCTAGTTGTAATTTCTTCAAGGTTCTCCTTCATGACGACTGTCGACTTCACGAGAAGACCGCTCATACCCACGGCATCAACATTATTCTCGAGTGCCGCATCGATGATCTGATTGACGGTCTGCTTGATACCTATATTGACCACACGGTAGCCATTATTGGAAAGGATAATATCGACAAGGTTCTTTCCGATGTCATGAACATCGCCTTTAACGGTTGCAAGCAACATTGTGCCCCGACCGCCCTCATCACTCTTCTCCATAAATGGCTCTAAGAATGCAACTGCGGACTTCATCACCTCTGCGCTCTGCAATACGAATGGAAGCTGCATCTCACCCTTGCCGAAAAGTTCGCCAACAACCTTCATGCCCTCAAGGAGGTGATCGTTGATGATTGCAAGTGGCTTAACCCCTGAGTCCATCGCCTCGGTGAGGTCATCGTTGAGACCAACTTTCTCTCCATCAATAATGCGACGCTGCAGGCGCTCTTCCAGGGGAAGTGCTGCTAGTTCAGCAGCACGAGTCTGACGTGATGCTTTGAGTTCAACGCCTTCGAAGAGTTGAAGGAATTCAGAGAGAGGGTCATAGGTACATTGATCGCCATCAAAAGTTCTGCGGTCATAGATGAGGTCGAGTGCAACTTCTAATTGACGCGGCTCAATACGAGCTATCGGCATGATCTTCGATGGGTGAACAATGGCTGAAGTGAGTCCCACCTGAGCGCACTCATGCAAGAAGACTGAGTTGAGAACCACGCGGGCTGCTGGGTTGAGACCGAAAGAAACGTTACTAACGCCAAGAGTTGTCTGAACTTCTGGATAGAGGCCCTTGAGTTCTTTAATAGCATTAATGGTCTCTAGGCCATCGCGCCTGGTCTCTTCCTGGCCGGTGGCGATTGGGAAGGTGAGTGTGTCAATCATGATGTCGCCGAGATTGATACCCCAGTTACCGGTGAGATCTTCGATCAATCTCTTGGCAACTCGCACCTTCCACTCTGCAGTTCGTGCCTGTCCCTCTTCGTCAATCGTGAGAGCAACAACCGCAGAACCGTGCTCCTTAATCAAAGGCATGATTCGTGCAAAACGTGAGGTTGGCCCATCGCCATCTTCATAGTTAACTGAGTTGATCACGCATCGGCCGCCAAGTGCTTCAAGGCCTGCTTTAAGAACTCCAGGTTCGGTCGAATCGAGCATGATGGGAAGCGTTGATGCAGTTGCAAAGCGAGATGCAATCTCTTTCATATCGCGGGCGCCATCGCGACCAACATAATCGACGCTCAGATCGAGAACATGGGCGCCATCGCGAATCTGATCGCGGGCAATCTCAACACAGCTCTGCCAATCCTCTGCAACGAGAGCATCGCGAAAAGCTTTTGAGCCATTGGCATTGGTGCGCTCACCGATTGCTAGGTAGGTCGAGTCTTGTCCGAAGGGAACGAATTGATAGAGAGAAGAGACACCTGGTTCTGATGTGACTGCTCGAGAGCGTGGCTTCTCCCCCGCAACTTTCTTTACAACTGCGGCAAGGTGAGCGGGAGTTGTTCCGCAGCACCCACCTATCAGAGTTAAACCATAATCACGGGTAAAGGTAGAAAGTGATTCGGCTAATTCATCTGGCGATAGAGGGTAAGAGGCGCCATCAGGTCCGAGTATCGGCAAGCCCGCATTCGGCATTACTGAGATGCCAACTTTCGCATTCTTTGAAAGGTAGCGAAGGTGCTCTGACATCTCAGCTGGACCTGTTGCACAGTTCAAGCCAATAAGATCAATATCAAGAGGCTCAAGTGCATCAAGGGCTGCACCAATCTCAGAACCGAGCAACATAGTTCCTGTTGTCTCTACCGTAACTTGTGCAATCAAAACAATATCTCGCTCGGAGCCATCGAGGACTTCGCGAGCACCGTTGATGGCAGCCTTTGCTTGCAAAAGATCTTGAGTGGTTTCAATCAGAAGGGCATCAGCTCCGCCATCGACAAGACCCTGCGAGGCTACTTTGTATGCATCTTTGAGATGAGCATAAGTTGTGTGCCCAAGTGTGGGTAATTTTGTTCCCGGACCGAGTGAACCCAGAACGAATCGTGGCTTCTCCGGTGTTGAGAAGTGATCCGCTGCCTCTCGTGCAATCTTTGCGCCAGCGAAGGCAAGCTCATAGATGCGATCTTCAATTCCATACTCAGCGAGATTGGCCCAGTTTGCGCCGAATGTATTGGTTTCGATCGCATCGACGCCAACTTCCAGGTATGCATCGTGGACAGCTTTAACGACGTCAGGCCGAGTTATATTGAGAATCTCATTACAGCCCTCATGGTTCTGGAAATCCTCTAGTGATGGGTTGGCAGCTTGGAGCATTGTTCCCATCGCGCCATCGGCGACTACGACGCGAGAAAGCATCGCCTGGCGTAAAAGGCCATCGCGCTTACGTTGAGATTGCTTTCCGCTCGTCACGGAGAGGAGGTTACCGTAAGGTGTCGCATGTGGAGATTTATGAGATTCCAGCCCTTCGCTCGCCCATTATGGTCATCGCCTTTGGTGGTTGGAGCGACGCCGGCGAAGCAGCGACAGGTGTAATCACTCACCTCCTGACAACATTAGGAAGTTCTGACTCAGAAGCTGTCGATTCTTACAATTCAACGCTCATCGCAGAGGTCGATTCTGAAGATTTCTATGACTTTCAGGTCAATCGCCCGCTCATCTTCGTTGACTCTTCAATGATTCGATCACTTACTTGGCCAGGAGTTCAGATTTTTGGGGTGCGCAACCCCGATGGCGATAGAGACTTCATTCTCGTTCGAGGGGTTGAACCATCAATGAGATGGCGAACATTCGCTTCAGAGATACTCGATCTCGCAGAAGATCTCGAAGTAGAGCTTGTAATCACATTGGGATCAATGCTGGCTGATACTCCGCACAGTCGCGCTATTCCAGTCTCCGGAACAGGCGCTCATCCAGATATCGCTACCCGCCTTGGTGTCGAGGTCAGTCGATATGAAGGACCAACTGGAATCCTCGCCGTTATTCAAGATGGTTGTGTTCGCCGAGGTATCGATGCGATTGCTCTATGGGCCGCAGTTCCGCATTACGCAAATGCGACACCATCACCAAAGGCAACTCTCGCGCTAGTCAACGGGCTTGAAGATTTCCTTGAAATCTCTCTGCCGCAGGGAGATCTTCCTGAGAATGCAATCTCCTGGGAATCAGCCGTTAACGAAATGGTGAAAGAAGATTCAGATATTGAGGAATACATCAAAACTCTCGAAGAAAGTAAAGATGCCAACGAGATATCGGATGACTCTGGTGAAGAGTTGGCTCGCGAAGTTGAGCGTTTCCTACGTCGTCAGAACAATTCAAACGAAAGTTAAATCGCAAGCCCAAGCAAGGAATCCAAGGCGCGAGAGAGTTCTCCAGCGGAACTTCCTGAGCTTCCGGATTCGCTTGCAAAAATCCAATCTTTAATCGATCTCAAGGCGCGAACCGTGTCGAGGTTATCTGATTGACTTGCGATGATTTCATCAATCACGCCATCTGTTGGAGCGCACTCCATCATGGAAAGAGATGCTCGCAATCGAATGATCCAAACCTCTGCCTCTTCAAGCAGTTGGCTACTCCAAGAACGATCTTCTGAATAGTGGCTCTCCATCAGCGCCCAACGAATCGCCATCGGGTCAGAACCAGCCGCCACTAGCTTTGAAACGAAGACGAGATTCCCAAGAGATTTACTCATCTTAACTCCATCAAGTCCAATCATTCCTGAATGGACATAATGTGAGGCAAATTCACGGCCTTCAAGAATCTTTCCTTGAACCGCAGACATTTCATGGTGTGGAAAAATAAGATCGCTTCCCCCACCTTGAATATCAATAGAGGTCGCAGATGATTCATCCGGTTGTAAATAATTGAGGGCGATCGCACAACATTCGATATGCCAGCCAGGTCGTCCATCACCATTTCGACTTGGCCATGAAGGTTCACCTGGTCTGTGAGCCAACCAGAGGAGAGCATCAAGTGGGTCCTGCTTGCCAGGCCGCGCAGGATCTCCCCCGCGTTCGGAGAAGATCTCCAACATCTTCTCTTGCGAGAGATGGGAACGAGAGCCAAAGTCAGAATCGGAGTGGACTTTGAAATATAGATCGTCATCGACGAGATAAGTGGTTCCGGCCTCTGAAAGCTTTGCAATCGATGACTCAACAAGTGGCATCGCTTCAACAACGCCAATGTAGTGATCTGGAGGAATGATATGAAGATTGACCATATCTCCGCGGAAGAGATCAATCTGTGATTGTGCTAGTTCGCGCCAATCCTGACCATCACGAGCAGCACGTTCTAATAGTGGATCGTCGATATCGGTGATGTTTTGAACAAACTTAACCCGAGAACCGGTAGCGAGAAGATATCGATGAATGAGATCGAAGGTGAGATAGGTGGCGGCGTGACCTAAATGTGTTGCGTCATATGGAGTAATTCCACAGACGTAGATTCGGTAGAGCTCTTTCTTCTCTAGCGGACGTTTGCCTAGGCTCGCGGTGTCCCACAAAGAAAGTTCGGGGAGAGAAAATCGTCGATCAAGTGGTGGGATTGCAACGGTGGCCCAAGAGTTCATGGCTTCAGAATAACCGTTAGAAGGGCGGCCATGGGATATGAGGCCACTCTGGATTTGGCTCTGGAAAACATCTGGTTTCAATAAGTCTTTCAATTCGTAAGGAAAGCGCTGAGAGCTCAACGGCTGTGAGGAGGTCCCTTAATTCAATTGATTCATCACTATCAAGGAAATTTTGTAGCGCCTGCAAAGTAGCAATCTCTGCCGGAGTTAACTCCTCACCTGCCCACTGCCAGAGAACTGTCCGCAATTTATCCTCTGCATGGAAGGTAACACCGTGGTCGCAGATGTAGAGATGGCCTCCTTGCTCAGGTATCAGATGTCCAATCTTTCTATCGGTGTTATTAATAACTGCGTCGAATAGCGCCACCTCGCGCAGTTGTGGATCGTTCAACTGGAAGAACTCCTCGAGGTCCACACCTTCATCGATATCAATCCACTGCTGCACCATTCCGAAGCCAAAGGGACCGTCACGAAGAATCGTCAGAGGGACATGGTTAAAGGCGAGAGCTCGATCTATGATGAAAGCTGCTCGTTCGCGATTAGCGAGATTGCCATCTGGAAAATCCCAGAGCGGACGTTCGCCTGCAACCGGTTTATAGATTGCTTTCGTGGATTCTGCACCATCTGTTATTGACACAAATAAAGTTGCATTACTGGCATCGACAAGACGGCCTTCAACGATGATTTCTCCACTGAAAAGTAATCCGCTCATCGTCGATAGCCGTTAGCTCTGGCGCAGAGATGTCCCTGTGGATCGATGGGAAAGCCGCAGAAAGGACATGGCTGCCTGCCTGCTGCAATCACCAGTTCAGCTCGATCATGAAATGTCTTTGCCTGACTAGGCGAGATAAAGAGGCGAATGACCTGAATATCTTCGAGTAAAGGTGAGTCATCATCTAGATCTTCATCATTCGTGTTCACTTCACGCAGATCTATCTGGATAAGTTGAGTATCTTCGTCGAAGAAAATTGCGATCGAACCTATACGAAACTCATCCATCACCGGCATTTCCAGCGGTAAAGAGTCGCGAATGAGTTGAGGTCGAGGTGCAAGTGGATGCACCAATCGAATCTCTTTAAGCATGTATTCCAGACGTTCACTGAGGGCTGCTACCTGTGACTTCTCCAAAGATGCTGAAATGACCGTATTGCCAGAATTGAGTTGTAGGTAGAAAGTACGTTCTCCGGGAAGACCGACCGTGCCCACGGTGAAACGAGAAACGTCAGTAAAGGTACGGAGCATGCTTATCCCAGAATATCTTTGAGGAAGCCGCTGTTATTGAGAGTAATCAGTGAGAATCGCTTGCTATCACCTTTGAAGATAGTGAAAGACGCAGGTGCAATCTCTAACTTTTGGAAATCATCTAAGCGTTGTCCAAGGTAGTGAGCGACAATTAATTTGATGGTATCCGAGTGAGAGACCATGAGATGAGTCTTCTCCCCCCGAATCGCACGTACCGATTCAACGCTTTCTACGGCACGGCGTTGCGCTCTCCTAAAGGACTCTCCCCCAGGAAATGTCACTCGTGATGGAGTGCTCTGCACATCCTTCCATAGCGGCTGCCTGCGAAGAGAAGCTAACTTCTTTCCGCTCCAATCTCCAAAATCAATCTCCGTTAGACCATCGAGGATCTGTAACGATTCGAGTGAACGTGAAGAGGTTGAGCGCAACCAAGGATCTATCGTTAATTGGCATCTCTCAATGGGGCTGAGGTGGAGGCGATCTACTCGATTCTTGCCGATGCGCTCGACAAGCGCGGCTGCATCCTTCTTACCTTGAGTTGAAAGACCAACTCCTGGAAGTTGGCCGGTGAGAGTTCCGCTGGCATTAGCCGCAGAATGTCCGTGACGTAGAAAGATAAAGGTACTCATATTCGACCCGCTCTCTTGATACGTCCAACACGCACGCAGATAGATTACCGAGATATCCCCACTCAGTCTTGCTAAGGTCGCGCTCATGGAGATGCGTCGAGCAGGTAAGAGTGGATTAACGCTCTCAAGACTCGGTTTGGGAACGATGACCTGGGGTCGCGATACCGATACCCATGAGGCGGCAGATCAATGCCGCGCCTACATTGATGCTGGTGGAAATTTCCTTGATACCTCTCCCACCTTCGGCGACGGTGATGCAGAGCGTGTAATCGGCGGAATGATTGGAACTCTCTTTCAGCGCGATGAGGTGGTCATTGCAACGAAGGCAGGTATCCAGTTAGTTGGCGGCGAACGAGTTATCAATAACTCACGGCAATCGCTGATGAATGAGTTGGATAAATCTCTTACTCGTCTTGGAACCGATCACGTTGACCTATGGCAGATACATGGATGGGACCCCTCCAATCCGCTCGATGACACACTTTCCGCACTCGATTACGCATACTCAAGCGGGAAGGCACGATATGTCGGTCTCTCAAATTTCTCTGGCTGGCAGAGTTCGCGGGCGATAACACTTCAAGAGCTACATGGAATGAAAGCTCCCATAGTTACTCTTAATAATGAGTACTCACTTCTTAATCGCACAGTGGAAGATGAAATCTTGCCCTGCGTTGATGATCTCAACGTGGGATTCCTAGCTTGGGCTCCAATTGCTCGTGGAGTTCTCTCTGGCAAATATCGCACAGGTATTCCAAGTGATTCACGAGCAGCTGCGCCACACTTTGTTAAGCATGTGGAGCCATATCTCAATGATCGAAGTGCAAGGATTGTTGAGGCAGTCTCTGTCGCTGCAGAAGGCCTTGGCTTTGCCCCTCTGGAAGTTGCTATCGCCTGGGTCCGAGATAATCCGCTCGTATCATCTGCGATTGTTGGTGCTCGAACAGGCGCTCAACTTCGTGGAATCTTAAAGTCGGAGGAGATCTCTCTCCCAGCAACAATTAGATCAGTTCTTGATGAGGTATCAGCAGTTCTCTAGGAAGTCATTGAGTACTTTGACACCGAACTTGAGTCCATCGATAGGCACTCGCTCATCAACGCCATGAAATAAAGCCATAAAATCCAGATCTGGCGGAAGTTGAAGCGGGCTGAAGCCATATCCAATAATTCCAAGTTCTGAGAGAGCCTTATTGTCGGTTCCACCGCTCATTGTGTATGGAACGGGAATACCTTCTGGATCTTCACGCACGATTGCGGCACACATCGCTTCAACGAGTGGCCCACCGAATTCAACCTCCAACGCAATGTCATGGGTCAGGGTTTCAATCCGAATGTCAGGGCCTACTATCTCTCGAATAGTGGCGTTGAGCTCTTCCTCGTAACCAGGCAAGAAGCGGCCATCCACCGTTGCACTCGCACTACCTGGGATGACATTCGCCTTATAGCCAGCCTCTAACATCGTTGGATTGGCAGTGTTCTGCAAGGTCGCACCAATCATGCGCGCTGTTGGACCGATCTCTTTGAGTAGAGGACGAAGATCGCTCTCGTCATATGGCTTACCGGTGGCCTCTGCAATCTTCTTGAAGAGCAATTTCACCGTTTTTGTATATCGCTGAGGCCATTCGAAGCGACCGATCTTTGCAACTGCCTCCGAGAGTGCGGTGAGTGCATTCTCATCATTCATCATCGAACCATGTCCGGCTCGTCCATCTGCGGTGAGCTTCATCCAGTGAATTCCCTTTTGCGCAGCCTCTACAAAGTAGAGTCGCTTTCCATCGCCGACCGTGACGCTAAAGCCACCAACTTCAGAGATTGCTTCAGTACATCCGGCAAATACTTCTGGATGATGGGCCGTCATATAGCGGGAGCCATAACTACTGCCTGCCTCTTCATCAGCGAAGAAGGCAAGGACTATGTTGCGCGGTGGTTTATAACCGGCCCGAGCCCAGCGACGAACAATTGCGAGCAGCATTGCATCAACATTCTTCATATCGACAGCGCCACGTCCCCAAATCATTCCATCCTTGATTACTGCGCCAAATGGATCAACGCTCCAATCCTCGGCGTTGGCAGGAACAACATCAATATGGCCATGGACTACTAGACCGGGGCGTGTTGGGTCTGCTCCTTCAATATTTGCAATGACGTTGCATCGATTGGGTGCCGACTCATAAATCTTGGCTGCGATTCCCACCTCGGCAAGTGAAGCGACTACATACTCAGCAACAGCCTTTTCATCGCCCTTTCCCTCGCCGTAATTAACAGAGGGAATGCGAATTAGATTCTGACAGATTGAGACAGTCTCTTCCATAAGGCTTTCATAGTCGTAGCTCATGGCTTCATTCTCTACTATCAGCGCCTATTTTGCGTGTGAGGCGTGGCATTGCTATCCTTCACCTCGTAATTCAACCCCATCACGTAGGCTTTCCTTATTCGTGGCGGGGACACTCGTCCGGGTGGCGGAATTGGCAGACGCGCTAGCTTGAGGTGCTAGTTCTCGCAAGGGATTAGGGGTTCAAGTCCCCTTTCGGACACAAAAGGAGCGCTCAATGCAACTCGATGATGCGCTCTCGCTCATTAGAGAGATTCCCGATTTTCCACTTCCGGGAATCCTCTTCAAAGATATAACGCCGCTTCTTGGCGATGCGCAGGCTCTCTCTCTCGTTACCAATTCACTTATCGGAGACCCTTCCGCCTTCACACATATTGTTGGCATTGAAGCGCGAGGATTTATCCTCGCATCGGCTATGGCTGCACGCGCAGAGAAGGGATTCATCCCTCTTCGTAAGCCAGGCAAACTTCCCCATGCAACTATCTCTAAGAGTTACGGCCTTGAATATGGGAGTGATGCTCTCGAGGCCCATATCGATTCAATAGCTCCCGGCTGCAAAATAATCATCGTCGATGATGTTCTAGCAACAGGTGGGACTCTCATTGCAGCAATTGAGATCGCTCATGACCTAGGTGCCGAGATAGTTGAGGTCGTGGTTCTCTTTGAGATCAACGCTCTTCAGGGACGGCAGAGAATTCTTGAGAAGTACCCGAACATTTCCGTGAGAGCTGTAGTGACGGATTGATGAGAATTCCACAAATCCAAGCGCTCCGCGCCCTTGCAGCCATTCTCGTTCTACTCTTCCACGCTCACGTCGTTGAAGGTGGCTATATCGGCGTCGATATCTTCTACGTGATCTCCGGTTATCTCATCACGGGTTTGATTGTTCGTGAGATCGAAGATCGTGGCGGCTTAGATTTTAAAGCTTTCTACTTGCGACGCATAAAGAGATTGCTGCCCACCTCTTTCTTCATCCTGATGGTGACCGCTCTCTCTGCCTGGTATTTCTATCCTGGCACAATGCGTGAAGACCTCGGCCGACATATCTTCGCAGCCGCTGTCTATGTCTCCAATTTCCTCTTCGCCTTCTGGCAGATGGATTACCAGAACCTCAATGCAATTCCACCAGTCGTAGTGCACTTCTGGTCATTGGCGGTGGAAGAGCAGTTCTATCTCTTCTGGCCTGTAATTGTCCTCGTTGCCTATAAGTTAGGCGGTCGAAAGCGACTCTTCCAAGTAATTGCCTTGATTACTCTCGCATCTTTCATCTTCAGCCTCTATCTCACTGAGGCTTCACCTATCTGGGCTTTCTACTCTCTCCCAACTAGAGCTTGGGAGCTAGGTATTGGTGCACTTCTCTTGACAATACCGAAGAAGTACAAGCTCTCTGTTGTTTATCCTTGGGCAGCCCTTGCCTTGATTATCTACGCAACGCTCTTCTACACAGAAAAGACGCCTTTCCCAGGAACAGCAGCCATTGCACCTGTACTCGGAACTGCCGCTGCCATCGCCTCGATCTCATCCTGGCCTCGAATTCTGAATTTCTTGAGCAATCTGCGCATCACCCAGTGGCTCGGTGAAATCTCCTATCCACTCTATCTCTGGCATTGGCCGTTGCTTGTAATCCCAATGGTTTACTTCGGAAGAGGGCTAACGATTCTCGAACGCATCATTGCGATTATCGCAACGCTCTTTTTTGCGGATCTCACACACCGTTACATAGAACAGCCACTTCGACACATCTCACTTTCACCGAAGAAGATTGTCTCTGGTGCTCTCATCGCTTCATTTATTGCAACCGGCACCGGCCTTGCTATATCGGCAACTGCAAACAACACCATTTCGTTAAGTTCAGGTGAGACCTACTCCCTCACTGAGATCATGGAACGGCCTCAGGTCTATCTCGACGACTGCCATGTTAACAATGGAGAGACAGTTTCAAACGACTGTACCTATGGACCGGTGAGTAATCGAAAAATTGTGCTCTTTGGCGACTCCCATGCAGCGCAATGGATGCCGGTTCTTGAACAGCTTGCCTATGAGAAGAACTTCACTCTCGTCTCTCTCACCAAGTCCGCATGTCCTGCACCTGCAGTCGTGAAGGTCGAATCTGGTGGGTATAAGAATGAAGATTGCGCCGAATGGCGAAAGAACTCCATTGATCGGATTCAAGCACTAAAGCCATATGCCGTGCTTGTCAGTGGAATGCAACACTTTGAATTACCTGCAGGTTATACAAGTCGATCTTCGTGGTGGCGTGAAGGTCAAATCAAGACCTATGAAGCTCTCAAAGGGTCTTCTGAGAACATCATCTATATCTCTGATACGCCACACCCCGTTCGCGATATCCCAAGTTGCTTAGCTGCCGGTCGCGCCGATAAGTGCAATACAACTGAACCATCACAGGCGATCTTCTCCCCTGGTTGGAAACAGATAAATCCAACGTCGTGGTTCTGCGCAGAGACCTGTCCTGCGGTTCTCAATGGTGTGGTTGTCTATAGAGATGCCTCACACATTAGTGTGATGGCTTCCAAGATGGTGGAGCCGCAGCTTCTCAGCACTCTACTTTCTCTCGGTCTTTTCGATAATTAACCCTTTCAATGAACTTTGACCTAGCGTTATTCAATAGAGGAAATTTCCTCTCGCACATGGCAGGATGGCGCCATGGCTGAGCTCATCTACTACTGCGGAACAATGGATAGCGGTAAATCCACCCTCGCACTCCAGACAGCTCATAACCACCAGAGCCGAGGTCGCGGCGGCCTGATATTTACCAGCCACGATCGCGCCGGTTCAGGCGTTATTTCATCTCGTTTAGGTCTACAAAGCCCTGCCATTGAAGTTCTTCCTGGCTTTGATATTCATAAGCTAGTCATTGATAAGTTATCGATGGGCGAGAGAATTGACTACATCATTTGTGATGAGGCTCAGTTCTACCAACCGGAGCAGATTGATGGCTTAGCCCGCATAGTCGATGGTCTCGGCATCGATGTCTATGCATTTGGAATTTTGGCAGATTTTAGAACCAAACTCTTTCCAGGTTCTGCACGCTTAGTCGAGCTCGCAGATCGCGTCAACACGCTGCAGGTTGAGGCGCTCTGTTGGTGTGGCTCACGCGCAACACATAATGCTCGCACTATTAACGGCGTGATGGTCACTGAAGGTGAACAGGTCGTAGTTGGCGATGTGAGCAAGAGCGATGAAGTTGCCTATGAGGTGCTCTGTCGTCGACACCATATGCGCCAAGTAACAGCGCGGGCATCAAGAGCAGGTCATATTTCAACTGACCCACTTCCATTTGGCGACAACTAGCACAGCAAAATCTAGACGAGCAGGTGCGCTCCCGTTGCAATCAGCGGGGCCAAGAAGAGCGCTGGCAAGAGATTGGCAACGGCTATCTTCTTAATATCGAGAAGTCTTAATCCGATACCGATGAGCATCAATCCCCCGCAGATAGTCATTGCATCAATCTGATATTGCTCGAGAACATTTCCAGCTAGCCAGCCAATTACCGTCCAGCTCCCTTGGTAGATCGCAAGAGGAATGATTGATGCGGCAACACCCCAGCCAAGGGTTGAGGCAAATGCCATTGCAGCAAAGAAATCGAGAGAAGATTTAAGTAGAAGTTGATCTATGCCCTGTGACATGCCATCGCTGACGCTTCCAAGAATGGCAAGAGGACCGATGACGAAGAGAAGAGATGCTGTCACAAATCCCTCAACAAAGGGACTCTCCTCCGATGCTCTAAAACGTTTACGGAGTGACTCACCAAAGACGTCAAGACGATCTTCTAAGTGCATCGCACTTCCAATAAAGCCACCGAGCAACATGGTGAGCAGAATGATTAAGAGTGGAGCACCCTGGTACAAAGCCGAGGTGAAATCGCTCGACCACAATGGGGCGAGAGCGCCCACAGCGCCTAAGATCGTTATTAGCCCGAGGATATCGGTAATCGACTTCTGTGAATCCTTGCGCAAGCGAGATCCAACTAGGATTCCAATCGCAGAACCAATAACAATTGCCACAACATTGATGGTGGTTCCGAGTCCAATAAACATATTTAAATTATAGACTGTTGCGATGCGCTCACTACTTAGATTCATCGCTCCGCACAAGACTATTCCCAATACTCCTTGGCGAGCTGAGCACAGATGGCAACTCTCCCCCCTTCGCGTTTCTATTCTTTTCTTTGGTTTGGCAATCTTCGGGTTAGGTGATTCTTTGCTCGTGCAAGGCAATACCGGAAATGCACCATGGACTGTCTTCGCACAGGGTCTTTCGATAAAGACAGGATGGGCATTAGGTCTGTCAACAGCTGTTATCTCTGTATGCGTTCTTCTCTTTTGGATTCCACTTCGTGAGAGGCCAGGATTTGGAACAGTTGCAAATATCGCTCTTATTGCAACTTTCATCCAGATAGGCACTGAGATCTTTCCCCTTGCTCAGTCTTTCGCACTTGGAATCGCTTACGATCTCTTAGGTATCGCTCTCGTCGGTATCGGCTCAGCCCTCTACATCACCTGTGGCCTTGGTCCGGGTCCTCGTGATGGGATGATGACTGGCCTCCATCTTCGAACGGGAATTCGCGTGGGAAGAGTGAGGCTTGCAATTGAGGTCACCGTTCTGGCTATTGGCTGGCTCCTAGGTGGCACCGTGGGCGCTGGAACTCTTCTCTTTGCCCTCCTGATAGGCAATTCAATCGCTATTTCCCTCGGAGTCGTGGCGCGCCTGACCAGTCGGTAACAAGTACGCCTTTTAGACTACGAACCTTCCCACGGTCTGTGAGCCGTCATTTCACACGGGGTCGCAAACACCCCCGTTAACAAAATCAGGAAGGTCGACCATGCTCGATAGTTTCTTCAAAATCTCAGAACGTGGCTCCACTGTAGCCCGTGAAGTTCGTGGCGGTCTCGTCACATTCTTCACCATGGCATACATCGTGGTCCTCAACCCACTCATCATCGGTTACACACCAGATAAGTACGGCAACTTCATTGGCGGCACAAAAGAGCCACAGATCGCTCTCATTGCTGCAGCAACTGCGCTCGTTGCAGGTGTTCTCACAATCCTTATGGGTGTAGTCGGACGTTATCCACTTGCTCTTGCAACAGGCCTCGGTCTCAACACTTTCGTTGCCGTTGTAATCGCAAAGCAGATGTCATGGGCAGATGCGATGGGACTTATCGTCCTTGAAGGTCTGATCATCACCGTTCTCGTTCTCACAGGTTTCCGCACAGCTGTCTTCAAGGCAGTTCCAAGCCAGCTCAAGATCGCTATCTCGGTCGGTATCGGACTCTTCATCGCCCTCATTGGTCTCGTTGATGCAGGATTCGTGCGCAAGACTCCAGGTACAGGACCAGTCCCAGTAACCCTCGGATATGACGGACAGCTCGTTGGTTGGCCTGTCATCATCTTCGCACTCGGTCTATTCCTCATGATCGCACTTATGGTCAAGAAGACAAAGGGCGCACTTCTTATCGGTATCGCAGTCGCAACTGTTGCAGCGATCATCGCGGAGAAGGCCTTTAAGATCGGTCCAAACTTTATCCCTGGCGGTAATGCTGATGGATCTAACTTCGTTAACCCAAAGGGTTGGGGCCTCAACGTTCCTGCTGTTCCTTCAGAGGTTATTGCAACTCCTGACTTTAGCCTTATCGGTCAGTTCAGCCTCTTCGGAGGTTTCTCAGAGATCAGCATCATCGCTGCAGCGCTCCTCGTCTTCACCCTCTTGCTTTCAGACTTCTTCGACACAGTTGGAACAGTCACAGCAATTGGACACGAAGGAAATCTCATCGATAAGGATGGAAACATTCCTTATAACGAGCAGATTCTCCTCGTTGACTCTTTGGCTGCAGTAGCAGGCGGTGCCGCAAGCATCTCTTCAAATACCAGCTATATTGAATCGGCATCAGGTGTTGGCGAAGGTGCACGTACAGGTCTTGCATCTGTCGTAACAGGTGTCTGCTTCTTGCTCACCACACTTCTTGCACCACTCGTTGCCATGATTCCTTATGAGGCAGCAACACCAGCTCTTATCGTGGTTGGTTTCTTGATGATGACACAGATCAGTGGAATTGACTGGTCTGATTACGGAATCGCAATTCCAGCGTTCCTTACAATCATCTTGATGCCATTCACATACAACATCACAGTAGGTATCGGTGCAGGATTCATTACTCACGTATTGATCCGCGCTCTTCAGGGACGTCGCAAGGAAGTACACCCACTACTTCTCTTGGTCGCTGGCCTCTTCGTGGTTTACTTCTTGCAGTCACCAATCGATACTTGGGTTGGCTAATCTGCAGTAGAGCTACTTATTTAGAAGAAAGCCCCCGGGAGATTCTCTCGGGGGTTTTTCTATAGCTTCCAGTTAGTGGGTTCTCTTCCAAGCTCTATCAAGATTTCATTTGCTTTGGAAAACGGCTTAGACCCAAAGAATCCTCGTCGAGCCGAGAGCGGACTTGGATGAGCTGATTCGATTCGATGGCTAAAAAGTGGCGCTAACTCACGAGCATTTGCACCCCAGAGAATGGCGACGATTTGTCGCTCTGCAAGAAACTGTGCCACTGGGAAAGTGAAACTGCTCCACCCATGAGATATATGTGCGTTTCTCTCACCGATAGATGTTGTCAGTGTTCGATTGAGGAGCAAAACTCCCCTATTTGCCCATGGCGTTAGATCTGCGCTCTGTGGCAGAGGCAACCCCAAATCCTCTGAATACTCCTTAAAGATATTTCGCAGAGATGCTGGGATGGGCAAGGTAGAGGATGAGAAAGCCAAGCCATCGGCAACTCCAACTCCAGGATAGGGATCTTGACCGAGGATCAGCACGCGCAGATTATCGAGCGGGAAGGTAAATGCACGAAAGATTGACTCACGTGCAGGAGCTATCTGCTCCCCCTCAAGTGCGCCCAAAATGCCATTAATACTTGTGATGTGCTGCGAAAAGAATGGTCGCCATGATGGATCAACCTCTTCTAAAGAAAAGTTCATCTACTGTGAACGAGCGAAGAATCTCTCGCCTTCGCGAACGACAGTTATGGGAAGTCCAAAGATCGCAGACATGTGCTCACTGGTAATAACATCAACAATTGGACCAGATACGGCAATAAGGCCATCTTTAATAAGAAGGGCGTGCGTAGTTCCAGCAGGTATCTCCTCGATATGGTGAGTAACCAAGATAGAGGCGGGGGCGGTGGGATCACTTGCAAAGATTGAGAAACGTCGCAGTAAATCTTCTCTTCCACCGAGATCAAGACCTGCGGCAGGTTCATCGAGGAGAAGTAGCTCAGGATCTGCCATGAGGGCGCGAGATATCTGAACCCGCTTTCTCTCACCTTCACTAAGTGTTCCGTAGGTGCGATCGGCTAAATCACGAACTCCAAAGGTTGTCAGGAGTGCGACAGCGCGAGACTCATCCCAGAGGTCATAGGCCTCATTCCATCGCCCTAAAACCGCATAGGCTGCGGTGAGAACAACATCTCTAACTTTCTCATCGCTGGGAATATCTTCTGAAATCAGAGCGCCACAGATTCCGATCCGTGTGCGAAGTTCAGAGAGGTCGACCTTTCCCATCTCCTGATCGAGCAAGTGAACAGAACCTGAAGTTGGGAAGATTCTGGTGGCGAGAATCTGCAATAGCGTTGATTTGCCTGCGCCGTTGGGACCTAAAACAACCCAACGTTCCGACGGTCTGATCGCAAAAGTCAGTGGGCCGAGGATTGTTCTCTCACCACGGCGAACAGAAACTTCGCGCAGCTCCAATACATACTCACCAGCCATGGAGGCACGATATATCTTTCATAGTGAAATCAGGCGCAGATAAGAGGCTTGCCGGAGGTGATTCGTACTAACCTACCCCCATGAGTAACGAAAAGAGCCAATTTACAGGGTTAATTCTCCTCTCTGGAGTCGATACCCCGGGCATCACTCAGGCGCTCTTTGAAGCCCTCTCCCCCTTTGCGATCACCGTTTTAGATATCGAACAAGTGGTAGCGCGAGATCGAGTAATCCTGACAGTTCTCATAGCTCTCAATCCTGACCATCAATCGGCGATCGATGAAGATCTCACTGCATGTGCGGAGCGCCTTGGCGTTGATATAGCAACCTCATTCCAGAGCCAGGAAGGCTCCACCATTGCCGCAAAGACAGGCTTGATGCATGTCGTCGCCTTGGGTAATCCGCTCAACCCATCCGCTATTTCGGCCATTGCTGCAGAGATTGCCGAACATGGTGGAAATATTGAACGTATTCACCGCACTGCAAGCTATCCCGTTACTGCAATTGAGTTTGTGGTCTCAGAAGTTGACCAAGATTGTCTTCGACCATCTCTTGCCACAGTGGCCAATAGCCACTCAGTCGATATCGCCGTCTCCCCCGGCGGTCTGATGCGATGGGCGAAGAAGTTAGTGGTGATGGATGTGGATTCCACACTCATTCAACAAGAAGTCATCGAACTCCTCGGTCGCCGCGCTGGTAAAGAGAGCGAGATTAAAGAGATCACAGATCGAGCGATGCGTGGTGAACTTGATTTTGAAGCAAGTCTTCGCGCCAGAGTCTCGCTTCTCTCTGATCTACCAGAGGGCGTAATTGATGAAGTTCGCGAAGAAATTCTTCTCACGCCAGGAGCTCGCACACTTGTCGCAACCCTTCAGAAACTTGGACACAGCGTCGCTGTGGTCTCTGGTGGGTTCACCGCCGTTATTGAACCTCTTCTGAAAGATCTTGGAATTACGCATTACAGGGCCAACACACTTGAGGTGATGGATGGCAAGCTCACCGGAAAAATTCTCGGTGCTGTCATCGATCGTGCTGGAAAGGCAACTGCGCTACGAGAGTTTGCAGCTCTTGAAGGAGTCTCCATCGAGCAGACGATTGCAATCGGTGATGGCGCAAATGATCTCGATATGATTGCAGCTGCTGGACTTGGTATCGCATTTAACGCAAAACCTGCAGTAAAGGCAGCAGCTGACAGTTCGCTCAGCGCTCCCTATCTTGATTCGGTCCTCTACTTACTCGGCATTACGAGAGAAGAGGTAGAAGAAGCTGGTGCGACCAGAAGGTAAATTAAAGGCGGCAGGCGTGGATATCAGTGACGAGAATTCCACGCGCCCCTAGCGCCCAGAGCTCATCCATCAAACGATTGGTCTCACTGCGTAGAACCATTGCTCGCACTGCGACCCAATCTTCCTTTTGAAGTGGTGAGATAGTTGGAGATTCAAGTCCTGGTGTGATTGCACAGGCCTTGTCTACAACGCTCTTGGGAATGTCGTAGTCGAGAAGCACATATTGCCGCGCTGTAACGACACCCTGCAAGCGGCGGATAAGAATATCTAGACCTGCTGGGATTGATTCGCCCGGACGTTTAATCAAGATCGCTTCAGAGGTGAGAATAGGCTCTCCGAAGACCTCTAGCCCTGCCTGTCGCAAGGTATTTCCAGTGCTGACAACATCTGCAATGAGGTCGGCAACACCGAGACGAACAGAGCTTTCAACTGCGCCATCGAGGCGAACAACGGATGTCTTAATACCGCGCGCACCTAAGTAATTATCGACAAGTCCTGGATAGGCAGTGGCAACGCGCTTGCCGGCGATCTTCTCTAACGAGAGAGATGAGCCAACAGGTGCTGCAAATCTAAATGTAGAGCCCCCGAAATCAAGTGCTAGAACTTCCTCTGCAGTTGCACCGGAATCGATTAACAGATCACGCCCTGTGATTCCCGCTTCGAGCTCACCGGAGCCAACGTAGATAGCGATATCTCTAGGACGCAAGTAATAGAACTCGACACCATTGGAGCTATCGGTGAGTACTAAATCGCGCGAATCGCTACGCTGTCGATATCCGGCCTCTTTCAGAATCGCAATCGATGATTCAGCGAGAGACCCTTTATTAGGAACGGCAATTCTTAACATGATCTGATCTCCCTATAGGTAACGATAAATATCTTCAGGCTTTAAGCCTCGAGCAAGCATCATTGTTTGCAGGTGATAGATCAGTTGGCTGATCTCTTCAGCTAGAGCTTCATCGCTCTCATGCTCTGCAGCAAGCCAGACTTCGCCGGCCTCTTCGAGTATCTTCTTGCCGATTGTGTGAATACCGGCATCTACAGCTGCAACGGTGCCCGAACCTTCAGGTCGTGTTGCAATCTTCTCTGATAGCTCTATCCAGAGTGAATCGAAGGATTTCATGGCCTTATTCTACTAGAGCCGTGAGTATTCCCTCTCTCAATTACCTTTAAGTGCAACTTTGCGCAGACTCTCCACCATCGCAGCTGGATCTGATGAGTTGAAGACCGCGCTACCTGCAACAAATGTATCGGCACCTGCATCTACTGCCCGCTCAATCGTATTGAGGGAGATTCCACCATCTACTTGAAGCCAGATTGGCCGATCGCCAATGAGCGCCCGAACTCTCTCAATCTTTGGAAGCATGGCATCGATAAATGACTGGCCGCCGAAACCAGGCTCAACAGTCATAATGAGGAACATATCTACATCGTCGAGATATTCTTCATAGCGATCAATTTCAGTACCAGGTTTCAAGGCAATCGCAGCTCGAGCACCAGCTGCTCTAATTCCACGGGTTGTGTTGCGGATATCTTGGCAGGCCTCGACGTGGATGGTGACACTCGCGCTTCCAGCTTGAGCATATGCAATGGCAATCTCATCAACATCGGTGACCATTAGATGAGAATCGATGGGAATCGGAGAAGCTTTGATGATTGCTGACGCTGCGTCGAAATCGAATGTGAAATTCGGAACGAAGATGTTATCCATGACATCAAGATGAATCAGATCTGAAACGGCAGCAATTCGCGCAATCTCATCAGAGAGGTGCGCTCTATCTGCATTGAGTATGCTGGGAGTAATTCTGATATCGCAGGTCATGATCTAAGGTTAGTTCGCCTTCTGGAAGATTGCTAAGAACATAGAATCGGTGTTGTGGCGATGGCCCCAGAGTGAGAGTGAGCCTTCTCGTAGGGCCTCAGAGAGCCCGGTTGGAAGGGCCGAGGAGATATCGACGAGTGAAAGTTCAGGATACTTCTTCAAGATCTGTCGCACCTGACCTGTCGTTTCAGCAAAGTGTGGCGAACAAGTTGCATATCCGAAGAAGCCGCCAGGATTGAGAACAGAGATGGCGGCATCGCTTAGCTCCATCTGGAGTTGAAGAAGTGGCGCTAAATCCTTCAATGTGCGGCGCCAGCGAACTTCAGGGCGGCGGCGCAGAGCGCCAAGTCCCGTACAAGGTACATCTGCCAGAATTGCATCAAAGGTTCTACCGTGCGAAGCGATCTCTCGGCCATCACCAGTGATCACGCCGAACTTTCCAATCACATTCTTTACGAGTTTTGCTCGAGGTTCTGAAATTTCATTTGCCACAAAATCTCTCCCTGAAACTTCGCAGATATGTGAGAGAAGCGCAGCTTTTCCACCAGGACCTGCGCAGAGATCTAAGGTGGTGGCAGCGCTACTTGAAATCTTTGCGAAGATATCTGCAACAAGTTGAGAGCCTTCATCCTGCACTCCCGCTTTGCGGTGACGAATAAGTTCGAGCGAACCTGGTGCGCCATCAAAGCGGGCCCCATATGGCGAGAACTCCGTTGCAATCGCACCTAATTCAATCAACTCCGCTTGAGTTGATGCCCCTGGCCATGAGACCAATGTGGGCTTTGCCGGAGTGTTATTAGAACGCAACTCCGCCTCAACGAGGTCAACATCTTTTAGAAGATCGAGATAAGCAGAGACAATCCATTCTGGGTGGGAGTACTCAATTGCCAGACGGGCCACGTTATCGCTCATAGCCCGGACTGGCTCAAGCCACTGATCGAGCTCCTGGGCGCTGGCTTTGCGCATCAAAGCGTTGATGAAACTGCCCTTCGACTCCCCTAGTTGTTTTCGGGCGACATCAACGGTGGCCGAGACGGCGGCATGCAACGGTGTGCGCATGGCGAATATCTGATGCGCTCCCATTCGTGCTAAATCAACGATGTCATCATCAACCTGGTTCCATGCACGATCGCTGATTTGTGAAAAAATATGATCATAGAGACCTTGCATTCGTAAAGTTCCATAGACAAGTTCTGTCGTGAATGCTCGATCTCGCTCGTCCATCGTGGATGAAGTCAGCGCCTGCGGAAGCAGTAAGTTTGAGTATCCATTACGACGATTAACTTCACAGATAATGTCATAGGCAAGTAGGCGAGGTGCATCAGGACGCGGTTTGGTGAATTTCTTCGGCGGAAAATTACTCACATCGCTCACCTTCAATTAAACGTGCTCCATTAGCCCATGAGCTGGCGCTTATCGGCGCTTTTCCGGCACTTGTTATAACTCCGATTTCAAGAGCTTTGGTAGCTGTACCGATAAAAACTTTCTTCTCTCTAGCCGAGACCTCACCTGGCTCAAGCACGAATTCGCTCATGCGAGGCGCAGAAACCTTGATTACCGAACCTCGAAAGAGAGTCCAAGCGCCAGGATTTGAAGTGAAAGCACGTATCTTTGCGCTGACCACCTCTGCCTCTTGATTCCAGTCGATTTGTCCTTCTTCTCTCGTCAACTTATGAGCCCTCGTTGCGCCATCTCCGCTCTGAGGTTGTGGTCTTACTCCTTGAGCGACTAGATCGAGTGCTTCCAAAGCAGCTCCCACGCCAACTTCACCAAGCTCTATAAGTAATTCATCACTGGTGATATCGGAATCGAGAGCGTAGCGATGGACCGTATAGATGGGGCCGGTATCCATTCCGGCATCTAGTTGAAAGACTGTCACTCCTGTTAGTGCATCGCCCGCTTCAATCGCTCTCTGCACAGGAGCTGCTCCTCGCCATCGTGGAAGAAGCGAGAAATGAAGATTGAGGAATCCGCGTGATGGAATCTGGAGAATTGATTCAGGTAAGAGAACGCCATAGCCGATGGTGAGAACGCAATCGAGTCCCTCAACTGATTGAGCTATCTCATCATTGTTTGATGGACGAAGAAGTTGAACGCCATTTTCAATTGCCCATTGAGAGACAGGAGTCGGTGTCATGACCTTGCCGCGGCCGGCAGGTCGATCTGGTTGCGAAATAATGCGAACTAGATCGTGAGAACTTGAAAGGAGCGCCTCTATCGTTGGAATCGCAACCTGCGGAGAGGCTGCGACGGCAATGCGCACTAAGCGCCTCTTCCAAATGGATCGTGTGGTGAGACTCGTATCTGAGGGTTAAGTCCTAACTCAGAGGCCATGCCAAACCACTCTGATTCGCGAATCTCCTTCATGGCAGCTTTGCGATCTTCTGCCGATAGGCGGTCGATAAACAAGACGCCATCGAGATGATCGGTCTCATGTTGCAGGGCGCGAGCAAGTAATTCCGTTCCCTCGACCAGAATCTCCTCACCATGCATATTAAAACCCTTGGCCACGGCCCGGAAGGCTCGCGGGGTTGGATAGACAAGGTCAGGAAAGCTCAAGCAACCTTCATCGCCCTCCTGCATCTCACTGCTGAGATCCAAGGTCGGGTTGATGAGGTGGCCTAACGCTCCATCAACATCCCAGACGAAAACTCGCAGTGGGACACCGATTTGGGGAGCGGCAAGACCGGCTCCCGGAGCATCCAGCATCGTCTCGGTGAGGTCTTTGACTAGGAGGCGAAGCTCCTTATCGAAATCCACCACTTCACTAGCTGGGGTCACAAGTACCGGGTCACCAAAGTGGCGAATAGGCTTGATCGACATGTGGCTAGTCTATCTAATGCGAGAGTGAATACGGGTCAATTCGAAGCGAAGGCAAACTCTTCTTGCCGACGCTTCGTCTGCGCATAAACTCGTGGAGAGTTAATATCAACTTCTCCCCCACCTCAAGGGGAACGGTGAGAATCAGCGATGACTTATCTCCAATGGTGATAGGTCCAAGAATCTTTGTTTCACTTGGAATCCTTCCCTCTTCGCGGGCTGAGGCAAGTGCCGATTGCAGTCGAGAGATTTCTGAAGGATCCATCAAGAGCTTAACCGCACGAACATAGGGAGGCAACGATAGAGATTGCCTCTCTTCCAGCTCACGATGTATTGCCATCGAAGGATTCCACGTTGTCAGCGCTGTAGAAATGACATGCCCCTCATCTTGTATTAAGAGAATCACACCGCTTGGTGAAACGAGTGCAGCGTGAGAGAAGAACATTTCACGGACCCGCTCATTTGCCCGCATATCAGGTTGGTTTAAGAATCTATTTCCCTCAAGGAAGAGAACGGCGCTATATCCACCTTCTCTAAAGGGCGCCATACCAGGAGTGGCCAGAACTATTCCATTACCTACATATGAATCCACCGGATGATCAGAGGTTGAAATCACTGAAGTCACACCAGGAAATAAGAGCCCTAGTTCATGCTGATGTCGATCTGCACCCCGAGATTGCATCGAGAGTCGCTCTGAATGACACCATGAACATTTCCATTGAACAACTTTTTCTAGGCAGTGGTTGCATGTAATAGGCGCGCTCAGAGTTAACTTCTCATGAGCACCGCCACAAACACAGCGTGAAATAGTTTTACATTGACCACATTTGATCGCCTGTGCATACCCTTTGAGCGGAACTATGCATAGAACAGGACCAATGGCGAGAGCCTTCCTAATGATGGGTATCGCACGTGAGGGTAGCAATTCGCCATGTTCAGAAGAATATGTTGATACCTTCACCTTGCCACGAGAGCGCTTATATTCAATCCATCCGGTATCGATTAACCGTGCTACTTCGCTACTCGGACTGTAACCGACGAAGATGAGATTGAAAGCTTCCTCTCTATTGCGCAGTAAGGCGATATCTCGTGCATTCCAACCAGGACTACGTCGCTCATAGAGATGTTCTGAACCCTCGTTATAAATCATCACTGTGCGCAAATGTGAAACCGGGGTGAAGACTGCAGAACGGGTGCCGATAACAATTCTCACCTTACCGATTCTGGCCTTGAGGAAGTTTCGATATTGATCTGATTTGGGGAGCTTGGAATCTATTACAACAAAATCAAGATTAAGTAGCGCCAACTCCTTTGAAAGACGAGAGACTTCATGGACATCAGGAAGAACAACGAGGACTCCCCCGTATTTTGATTGCTCTGCAATCTTTCTTGCCATGAGATGAGAGCGATCTAGATGAGGAGGTAGTTGTATGAAGTGGCGCTGCGAATTTCCTTTCTCCACATTGTAGGAGCTCTGATGATCGAGGAACTCCTTCTCCACGCCAAGTACCCGATCGGGAATTGCTGATCTAATGAGGTCAAAAGGATGCGCCGCATAACGTTTCGATGCTTCGCCAATGAGGTTGATTATCTCTTGCGTCATGAGCGGAAGTGAACCGAGCACCTTGGAGATGCTCTTCAGCCCAGAAATACTCTCCGGAGCAACAATCTCAATAACTAACGCCGTTATCTCCCTTCCATGAAATGGCACCAAAACTAGCGAACCAACCTTGATGGATTCCGCCAAGTTCCCAGGGATGAGATAAGAGAATGGGGTATCGAGATGATAGACCGATGCATCTACCCAAAGATGAGCAACCGCGAATTCACCTAGCGGTGGAACGGGCGGAAGAGAGGCGAGCTCACGTTTTAAAGTGAGCTTGCCCTTAACCATGAACTCGCCTTATATGAATGTTTGATTACTTCACTGCAGCTTGGAGGGCAGCAACGCGGTCTGTCTTCTCCCAGGTGAAGTCAGCAAGCTCTCGACCGAAGTGGCCGTAGGAAGCAGTCTGTGAATAGATAGGGCGCAGAAGATTGAGGTCACGAATGATCGCAGCTGGGCGCAGATCAAAGACAGCTGTTACCGCCTCTTGAATCTTCGCAATCGCAACAGTCTCTGTTCCGAAGGTCTCAACGAAGACGCCTACGGGTTGTGCCTTACCAATTGCGTAGGCAACTTGAACTTCACAACGACGAGCAAGACCAGCTGCAACAACATTCTTTGCAACCCATCGCATCGCATACGCTGCGGAACGATCTACCTTTGAAGGATCTTTTCCAGAGAATGCGCCACCACCATGACGAGCCATACCGCCATAAGTATCAACGATGATCTTTCGGCCAGTTAAACCGGCATCTCCCATTGGGCCACCTACAACGAAACGGCCTGTTGGGTTGATCAGCGTGCGTAGATCCTTGCGAGGAAGATCAATCTTCTCGAGGATTGGCTCAATCACATACTCAATAATCTCTGGGGTGAGCTCCTTAGCAACATCAACCTCTTCTGCATGTTGGCTAGAGATGACAACGGTGTCGAGCGCTACCGCGCGATCGCCATCATATTCAATCGTAACTTGCGTCTTTCCATCGGGGCGCAAATATGGAAGTTGGCCAGATTTGCGAACTAAGGAGAGCTGCTGAGATAACTGGTGAGCCAGATAAATAGGAAGAGGCATTAGCTCCTTGGTGTCATCGCATGCATAACCAAACATCAGACCTTGATCGCCAGCGCCTTGCAGATCTAGTGGGTCACTTGCAGATGAGACACGATGCTCAAAGGCATCATCAACTCCCTGTGCGATATCTGGCGATTGTTGACCAATTGAGATTGAGACGCCACAACTATTTCCATCAAAGCCCTTTACGGATGAGTCGTATCCGATACCAATAACTGTGTCGCGAACAATTCCCATCACATCGGCATACCCTGATGTGGTCACCTCACCGGCAACATGGACCTGACCGGTTGTAATAAGAGTCTCTACCGCAACGCGGCTAGAAGGATCTTGAGTAAGGAGAGAGTCGAGAATTGCATCAGAGATTTGATCTGCAATCTTATCTGGGTGACCTTCAGTCACAGATTCTGAGGTAAAGAGGCGCTTGGACATTGGCTTAGCCTAACTTATTACTTTTCGAGATTGCATGATTGATGAGCGAATGTGCGAGATTTTCTTTCGATATATCATCGAAGGACTCCAAAACACCTGATGCATCGATAATCGAACCAGAGGTCTTCTCTGAGCCAAATATTGCGCCATCTGAAACATTATTGAGATAGACCAAATCCGCATTCTTACGTGCCATCTTCGATTGCGCCTCTGGTATGGAATCTTTATCAGTCTCAGCAGCGAAGGCAACCACTATTTGCGAACCATCTGCAGGCAGAGATGCCAAAAGATCCGGATTTTCGATGATGGAGATTGAATTTAACTCTGCCTTCTTAATCTTCTGCTGCGAACTCTTCTGGGGACGAACATCAGAAATTGCAGCGGCCATGAAGAGAAAGTCAGAATTGGAGAAGTGAGAATCTAAAGCAGACTTCATCTCGTCCACCGACTGAACATCGATGCGGTTAATCAGTGGGTGAGATTCAATCTCACTATTTGCAATCAAGAGTGTTACATCTGCCCCACGAGAACGAGCGGCTTCAGCGATGGCAATCCCCTGCTTACCTGTCGATTTATTTCCGATAAATCGAACCGGATCGATAGCTTCCCTCGTTCCACCTGCTGTAACAAGAACTTTGAAACCTTCGAGGTCTCTCTCACGTAATGTAGTACCTGAAAATCTTTCAATAATCTCAGCGGTATCAGGAAATCTACCTTTGCCAATATCTCCACTAGTGAGAGAACCTTCCGCAGGTTCCATTACATCTATGCCTCGCGAACGAAGAGTTGCGACATTCGCCTGAGTTGCCGCGTTGAACCACATATTGGGATGCATTGCGGGAACGACCAGAATGGGGGCATCAGAGGCAAGAACACAATTGGTGAGGAGATCATCTGCTCTGCCTGCAGCGATACGTGCGATGAGATCTGCCGTGGCTGGTGCAATAACTATTGCTTCGGCCACGCGCGCTAAGGAGACATGTCTTACCTGATCAACCAATTCAAAGACTTCAGTGGTGACAGTGCGCCCTGATAAGGCCTCCCAGGTTGCCCTGCCAACAAAGTTCAAACTTGAAGGTGTGGGAACTACCGTGATTGCAAAGCCTCTATCTTGAAGGCGGCGCAATAAATCACAGGCCTTATATGCAGCAATGCCGCCTCCAACGCCGAGAATGATCTCTCGAGCTGGGGCGGACATGGCTACTGCTTTTGAAAATTAAGCGTTTGTCTCAAGATTTTCGATGGTCAAGAGACCTTCGTTGATCTCACGGAGCGCGATTGAGAGAGGCTTCTCGTGAACATAGGTATCAACGAGTGGGCCTACGTATTCAAGGAGTCCCTCATTGAGTTGTGAGTAGTAAGCGTTGATCTGACGTGCGCGCTTTGCTGCATAGAGCACGAGGGCATACTTAGAGCCACTCTTATCGAGGAGCTCGTCGATTGGAGGGTTAGTGATTCCGTCGACGTGTCCGCTCATGGGTGCTCCTTAGTAGTTCAGGTGGGTAGATCAGTGACTTACTTTTACTTCAAATCTACCTCTTACGAGGTTGCTAATCTTATCAGGGCTTGGACCACCTCTTCGACCTGAGTATTGATAATCACCGTATCGAAGAGAGATGCTGCAGCTAGCTCCTCTTGGGCCAGGGCTAATCGAGCCGCTCTCCGCTCGGGAGAGTCAGTTCCACGTCCTTCAAGGCGTGAGACGAGCTCCTCCCATGATGGCGGCACCAGGAAGACCAATATCGCCTCTGACGAATGGGAACGAACCTGCTTAGCTCCGGCAATCTCTATCTCCAAAAGGACATTTACTCCTTGTGAGAGGGACTCCTCAACAGCTGCGCGGGGGGTGCCGTAACGATTTCCGGCAAATTCAGCCCATTCTAGGAATTGGTCCTCTTCAATCGCGCGATCAAATTCTTGATTTGAGTAATAGAAGTAATCAACGCCGTGAACCTCATTGAATCGAGGCTCTCGAGTTGTAGCAGAGACGCTGACCCAGAATCCAGGGACCTCGCGCAGCGCCTTGGCAACGGTGCTCTTACCAACTCCCCCAGGACCTGAGAGAACGAGGAGTTTGCCTCGAGTATGCGGGGTTGGAATCTCAAACTCCTTTAATAATGACGATAACTGGTGGCGACCTAAACCTTGAACGCGACGAGTTGGTGAAATCTCAAATTTCTCCATCACCGCTTGCGCACGAATCTTGCCATACCCGGGGAGAGATTCCAGCAACTCAACCACACGCATCTTGGCAAGAACTGGGTTCTGCTGCGCACTCTCGATAAATTGCGAGAAGGAGATCGCTCCCCTTCGAATCTCTTCCTTTACCCGCGCACGCTCTTGCCTTGAGAGTTTTGCAATCTCTAACGCGCGCGTGCGCTCCTCATCTGAGAGACGAGGTGGGAGTGCCATGGGTCAATACTATCCAGAGATCTCTTCTGCGATTGCTCGCGCAGCCTGACTCATTGCAGCAGGACCCTTACTCCAGGCCCCGGTAATCGGACGGCCAATGACTACATAGTTCGCTCCAGATTCAATTGCCTGCTGTGGCGTCATGGTGCGCACTTGATCATCAGAACCGGCTGTGCCCGCTGGACGAACGCCTGGGGTGATGATGATGGGATCTGCACCAACGGCACTTCGGATTGCCGATATTTCTAGAGGCGAGCAGACAATCGCTTTAGCGCCTGCTCGAACCGATAAATCCGCAAGTGCGACAGCGCTCTCAAGGGCCTTGTTTGCATAACCAATCTCGAAGAGATCTTCTTCAGAGAGCGAGGTGAGGATCGTAACTGCAGTGATATCTACCTGAGGGACTGCATCCACTGCTGCTCTGACCATGGCGCTACCACCTGATGCATGAACGGTAAGAAAGCGAGGGTTGAGAGAAGAGATAGCTGAGGCGGCCGATGAGACAGTGTTAGGGATGTCATGCAATTTAAGATCGAGGAAGATCTCAACGCCAAATTCCTCTTTTATCTTTGCGACACCATCAGCTCCGAAGGTGAGAAAGAACTCAAGACCCAACTTATAGAGGCCAACGCTCTCGCGAGTAGCTTCTACCCATCGCTGGGCTGTCTCGAAATCACGGGTATCAACCGCGAGTATTATCGGTGAACTCATCTCATCTCCTCTGATTGTGAAAAGTTTCTCAGGTTATCTATGGGCATAGCCAACAGCTTGCGAGAGTGAGGTGAAGCCACGCTGCGCTAGAAGTTCACGGAGTTCATTTTTAATTGAAATCAGCGCTGTTGGATTACCAAAACTTGCCGTACCGACAGAGACCCCTGATGCACCGGCGAGAATCATCTCGAGAGCATCGCGCCCTGAAGCCACTCCACCCATCCCCAGAATGGGAAGATGAGGTAGCGCTTCACGAACTTGATAAATAGCGCGAACTGCGACCGGGCGAATTGCTGGTCCTGAAAGTCCTCCAGTCTTACCGCCAAGATGTGGTTTCATCGTATCGAGATTGATAACCATTCCAAGAACTGTATTGATGAGCGCAACACCATCCGCACCCGCATCGGCGACGCTCTTGGCAACTGCTGCAATATTTGTGACATCAGGAGTGAGCTTTGCCAGAATTGGAATCTCTCCCCCGATTACCTTTCTCACTCCATCGATAACTCTGGCGGAGGTATCGCAATCTGTTGCAAATACCAATCCACGGTTCTCTACATTTGGGCAGGAGATGTTGACTTCAATTGCAGAGATGCCAGATGTTGATCGTAATTTGCGAGCCAAAACTGCATACTCTTCAACAGTCTCGCCAGCGATTGAGACAATCACGCGTGAACCTTGGCTAAGTAGCCAAGGGACATCGTTTGCAAGAAATGCATCAATACCGGGACCTTGAAGGCCGATGGAGTTAAGCATGCCCGAAGGAGTCTCAGCCATTCGCGGAGTTGGTCGACCATGACGAGGCTTATTCATTACGGATTTAGTAACAACGGCGCCAATTTCTTTCAAAGGGAAGAACTGCGCCAGTTCTTTACCGCTAGATGCACAACCACTTGCTGTGAAGAGGGGTGAAGGAAACCAGGCATTGCCGAGTGTGGTTGAGAGATCTACAGGGGCGCTCATTTAGAAACCCTCCGTGCTCTTGCCAACGAGGTCCCAACAGACGGAAGAACCATCCATTACAGGTCCATCAATACATGAGCGCTTCATCGAGATAACGCCTTGATCATCTTTAACTGGAAGAACGCATGTCATGCAGATACCGATTCCGCAGGCCATCGACTCTTCAACAGATGCTTGATGAATCACCCCGTGTTGATCTGCAATCTCTGTGATTGCCTTCAACATCGCCATCGGACCACATGAATAGATAATCTCTACGCCGCGCTCTTCAATGATTGAGGAGAGTTGTGATGTGACACGACCGCTCTCACCCATAGAACCATCCTCAGTGAAGATCTTCAACGAATTGACCGAGCGCTTACCTTCCATAGGTGCATAGATCTTGCTTCCATTGCTGGCACCGAGCACCATATCGACGCGACATCCACGCGACTTCAGCAGATCTGCCAAACCAAAGAGAGGCGCTGAACCATAGCCACCACCGATAAGGAGGGCATTAGCTGGTTCCGTTGGAACTCCGAATGGCTTGCCAAGCGGCGTAACGACATCAACTTCAGAGCCTTCCCCTTGTGCGCAGAGCCACTTAGAGCCTGTTCCATGCGGGGCGACAATAAGTTCAACAGTTCCACCAAATTGTGCACTCTCTGATGTACGCGAAATTGCAAATGCTCTCCGTAGAACCATCCGTGATGACTCGCCGCCAACCTGGATTGCAATGAAGTTACCAGGTCGGCAATGACGCACAACCTCACCCACGCTGAGAATGATCTGATGATAAGCACCGACACGCTTATTTGAGATAACTGTCGCAGTTACTTGAGCTGCAGCTTTATTTATCGTGCTCATGCAAGCCACTCTTGAATTGACTTCACACCGAGATCTCCTTGGCGGAGTACCTTGATACCTTCAACTGCAGCGTTAAATCCAGGGGTCGTGGTGATAATCGGAATACTGCGTTGAACGGAAGCGGTGCGAATCGCCCAACCATCTGCTCTTGTGCCCCGACCTACCGGAGTATTGATTACAAGATCAATCTCTCCTGAATTTAAGATGTCAACAATTGTTGGCTCACCAAGATCACCGCGACCTTCAGAGTTCTTACGCACTTGAGATGTCACCACGCCATGTTGGGCCATAAATGCCGCTGTACCAGCTGTTGCAAGAACTCTAAATCCGAGTTCAACAAGTGCTCTCGCCGCCTCTACTCCCGCACTCTTATCCTTATCGGCGAGGGAGAGAAATACCGTTCCACTCTTAGGCAACGGTCCGAAGGAGCTGATCTGACTCTTGGCATAAGCGCCACCGAAGCTAGAGGAGATACCCATAACTTCACCTGTTGAGCGCATCTCAGGTCCTAGAACTGCATCAACGCCGCGACCATCGGTGCGACGGAAACGATTCCAAGGTAGAACCGCCTCTTTCACGCTAATTCCATGCGGAGCATTGCGATCGCTCTCCGGCAACATGCCTTCTGCCTTTAACTGAGCAATCGAACTGCCAACTGAGATTCTTGCTGCAGCCTTAGCTAGCGGAACGCCCGTTGCCTTACTGACAAAAGGAACAGTTCGTGAAGCTCGAGGATTTGCCTCAAGAACATAGAGAATATTTCCCGCCATTGCGAATTGAATGTTGATTAGACCTCTCACGCCAACGCCTTCTGCGATAGCCAAGGTTGCCCTGCGAACTTCTTCACGGGAAGCATCAGAGATCGTCATTGCCGGCAGAACGCAGGCGGAATCACCTGAGTGAATTCCAGCTTCTTCGATATGTTCCATGATTCCACCGAGGAAGAGTTCATTGCCATCATAGAGAGCATCAACATCTAACTCGATTGCTGAGTCTAGGAAACGATCTACGAGGACTGGGTGATCAGGGGTGATATCTGTTGCGCGAGTAATGAATCCTGAGAGAGATTCATCGTCATAGACAATCTCCATGCCTCGACCACCGAGAACGAATGACGGACGCACTAGAACCGGATAGCCAATTCTCTGAGCAATCGCTATCGCCTCTGATTCAGAAGATGCCATTCCAAATTCAGGAGCGGTGAGATTCTTCGACTTGAGAACATCTCCAAATGCACCACGCTCTTCTGCAAGATTGATTGCATCAGGGCTGGTTCCCAAAATCGTCACACCTGCCGCCTTAAGTCCGGCAGCTAATCCAAGAGGAGTCTGACCGCCCAACTGGGTAATCACACCCAGAACAGGACCTGCAAGAGTTTCAGCATGGATAACCTCAAGCACATCTTCCAAGGTGAGAGGTTCAAAATAGAGGCGATCACTAGTATCGTAATCTGTTGACACTGTCTCTGGGTTGCAATTGATCATGATGGTTTCATAATCTGCTTCGCGTAATGTGAAGGCTGCATGAACACATGAGTAATCAAACTCAATGCCCTGGCCAATACGGTTTGGTCCAGAGCCAAGGATAATTACCGCAGGCTTAGTTCTAGGGCGAACTTCACTCTCTTCTTCATAGCTTGAGTAGTGATAAGGAGTGTGGGCCTCAAACTCAGCTGCACATGTATCCACAGTCTTATAGACAGGGTGGAGATCGAGATGATGGCGCGCTTTACGGATATCTTCCTCAGTTGAACCGCGGAGCTCTGCAATCTGCTTATCTGAGAACCCGAAGGACTTAGCAAACTTCAACGATTCCAGCGTCATCTCACCAGGCTGGGCGATCTCTCGAGCCGCATCATTGATCTCCTGCAACTGCTTGAGATACCAACGGTCGATCTTCGTTGATTCAAAGACTGCCTCAATATCTGCGCCAGCCCAGAGAGCGCGATGCACCTGTTGCAATCGATACTCGGTAGGCATCTTCATCGCCTCAAGTAGTTCACCGACATTGATCCCTGAAATATCGGCAGGGAATGTGAAGATCGCCTCTTTACGCTCCAAAGAACGAAGCGCCTTCATGAGCGCCTCTGGGAAGGAGCGACCAATAGCCATCGCTTCACCCACGCTCTTCATAGTGGTTGTCAGGCGAGGATCAGCATCGGCAAACTTCTCAAAGGCAAATCTTGGAGCCTTCACGACGATGTAATCGAGAGTTGGCTCAAATGATGCCGGCGTGACCTGGGTTATGTCGTTCTTAATTTCATCGAGGGTGTAGCCGATAGCGAGCTTTGTTGCGATCTTTGCAATAGGAAAACCTGTCGCCTTTGATGCAAGAGCTGATGAACGAGAGACTCGCGGATTCATCTCAATCACAATAATGCGACCAGTATCGGGATTGACCGCATATTGAATATTGCAACCACCTGTGTCAACACCGACCTCACGGATAATATCGATTGATAGATCGCGGAGCTTCTGATATTCAACATCGGTGAGGGTAAGGGCGGGAGCCACAGTTATTGAGTCTCCTGTGTGAACACCCATTGGATCAATATTTTCAATGGAGCAGACGATGACTACGTTATCTACACGATCTCGCATTACCTCGAGTTCATACTCTTTCCAACCGATAATAGATTCTTCAATAAGGACCTCAGAAGTTGGTGAGTGGCGAAGTCCAGCACCTGCGATTTGGCGAAGAGAATCCTCGTTGAATGCGATTCCTGAACCAAGGCCACCCATGGTGAAGGATGGACGTATCACGCATGGATAGTTGAGGACAGATGCAGCAGAAAGAACTTCATCCATCGTGTGGCAGATGATCGATTTTGCAGATTCACCGCCAACCTTCTCAACAATTGCTCTGAAGAGTTCACGGTTTTCACCTCTTTGAATCGCATCGACATCAGCTCCGATGAGGCGAACGTTATGGCGCGCAAGAATTCCTGCCTCAAACATTCCCATCGCCGCATTGAGCGCGGTCTGGCCACCAAGAGTTGCTAGAACAGCATCAGGCTTCTCCTTGATGATGATCTGCTCAATGAATTCTGGCGTAATTGGCTCGATATATGTCGCATCAGCAAACTCAGGGTCGGTCATAATTGTTGCAGGATTGGAGTTAACAAGAATTACTCGGATGCCTTCTGCCTTCAATACGCGACAAGCTTGTGTACCTGAGTAATCAAATTCGCAAGCCTGGCCGATAACAATGGGCCCTGAACCGATAACAAGAACGCTCTTAATCGAATTATCCAGTGGCATTATGCGCTCACCACCTTTCGTGGGTACTTCTCCATTAAGGCGATGAATCGATCAAAGAGATAGCTAGCATCGTGAGGACCCGCTGCAGCTTCTGGGTGATACTGCACACTAAATGCTCCGCGCTCAAGAAGCTCTAAACCTTCAACAACTCCATCATTGAGGCAGATATGCGTTACCTCGCCTGGGCCAAATACAGTCGAGAAGACAGAATCAGTTGGCGCCTTGAGTGCAAATCCATGGTTGTGGGCTGTGATTTCGACTTTGCCAGTCTTGCGATCAAGTACTGGCTGATTGATTCCGCGGTGGCCAAATTGCAACTTATAGGTGTCGAAACCAAGAGCTCTTCCTAAAATCTGATGGCCGAAACAGATGCCGAAGATAGGAATCTCTTCAATCAAGATATCGCGGACAAGTGAAACGGTATCTGTCATCGTTGAAGGATCGCCTGGCCCATTAGAAAGGAAAATACCATCAGGCTTATAAGCGAGAATCTCTTCAAGTGTTGAGTTATATGGAAGTACGTGAACTTCAATGCCACGCTCTGCCATATTGCGTGGTGTTGCTGCCTTAATTCCGAGATCGAGAGCGACAACGGTGAACTTCTTCTCCCCCATCGCCGGAACTAGATAAGGGACCTCAGTAGAGACATCGCCACAAAGATATGCACCTGACATCGGGCTCTGCTTGCGAACCTCAATCACCATCTCTTCACGCGTTAACTCGCTTTCAGAGAAGATACCAACGCGCATTGCTCCTCGATCACGCAAGTGACGAGTTATCGCACGAGTATCAACTCCAGATATTCCGACCACTCCTTGCTTGGTCAGCTCCTCCTCTAAATCTGAGGTACTGCGCCAATTGCTAGTAATTGAGGAGGGGTTGCGCACAACAAAACCGGCAACCCAAATCTTTGATGATTCATTATCTTCAAGATTGATTCCGGTATTACCGATATGCGGCGCCGTCATCACAACCACCTGTTGGTGATAAGAGGGATCGGTGAGGGTCTCTTGGTAGCCGGTCATGCCCGTCTGAAATACCGCCTCACCAAAGGTCTTCCCAGTGGCGCCCCAGGAACGCCCTTCAAAGATGCGTCCATCATCGAGAACTAGATATGCCTTACTCATGTGAACCTGACCTTAGCTCGCCTTGATGTGTGAGGTGTCCATTAAATACAGTCGCCACCACTGTTCCTTGGAACTCCATGCCGTGGAAGGGTGTGTTCTTGCTCTTAGAGGCTAATTGGGCGCGATCGACCGTCAATACTCCAGCGGGATTGATAATGGCGATGTGGGCAGGCTCACCCACCTGGAGGGGGCGACCATGGCTTTGATATCCAGCGATCTTTGCAGGATTTGAGCTCATAACCTCTATCGCCCGCTCCCAAGAGAGGCGCCCAGTTGAGATGAGTGTCGTATAAAGAATTGGGAAGGCTGTTTCAAGGCCGACCATTCCAAAGGCAGCGTTCTGCCACTCGCACTCTTTACTCTCCACGGGATGAGGAGCATGGTCAGTTCCGATGATGTCGATCGTGCCATCGACTAAACCCTGACGTAGCGCATCGACATCGTTCTGAGTGCGAAGTGGAGGATTGACTTTATAGATTGGGTCATAGCTCGTCGCTAACTCATCAGTGAGAAGTAGGTGATGCGGTGTTACTTCGGCAGTCACCTTCATCCCTTGAGCCTTCGCCCAACGGATAATCTCTACCCCTCCTGCAGTTGTAACGTGGCAAATATGCAGACGGGCTCCGACCATATTTGCGAGCAAGATATCGCGAGCAATGATTAACTCTTCGGCGACCGCTGGCCAGCCTTTAAGCCCAAGAGTAGAGGCAACAATTCCCTCATTCATCTGAGCATCTTCAGTCAGTCTTGGGTCTTGGGCATGTTGAGCGATAACACCATCAAACTGCTTCACATACTCCAGAGCGCGACGCATCATCAAAGGATCTGAGACGCAGTTCCCATCATCGCTAAAGACTCGTACTTGCGCACGAGAGTTGGCCATTGAACCAAGATCGGCAAGTTCGCGCCCTTCAAGATTCTTTGTTACTGCGCCAATCGGAAAGACATCGACCAACCCAACGCTCTTACCGATTGCTGCAACCTGCTCAACGATTGCAGAGTTATCGGCAACCGGAAGAGTATTTGCCATAGCACTTACTGCTACATATCCGCCTCGCGCTGCAGCCAATGACCCTGTCGCAATAGTCTCTGAGTTCTCTCGACCTGGCTCGCGAAGATGTGTGTGGAGGTCAACGAAACCTGGAAGGAGAATGAAACCAGCTGCATCAATCACCTGGTCGGCAGATGTATTGATTGACTCTGCTATCTCAGAAATTAGACCATGGGCGATTAATACATCGGCTTTCTTGCCGCCCGAAATCGAGCCACCCTTGATCAGAATTGAATTAACCATTTACAGACTCCTGACTTCCGGCGATAAAGAGATAGAGAATTGCCATGCGTATCGAAACACCATTTGCCACCTGCTCTACTACAACTGACTTATCGCTATCGGCTGCTTCAGCGCTGATCTCAAGGCCACGATTCATCGGACCTGGGTGCATCAGGATTGATTTCGGCTTAGTAAGAGCCAATCTCTCAGAATCGATACCGAAGAGCGTTGAATACTCGCGCTCGGATGGGAAGTAGAGATCACTCATTCGCTCTTGTTGAATACGGAGCATTATCACTGCATCAACTGTTGGAAGAACGGCGTTAAAATCAAAGGAGACTTTCACTGGCCATTGCTCCACCTGATGCGGGAGAAGAGTTGGTGGAGCAACGAGAGTTACGTTCGCTCCTAATTTGGTGAGCAAGAGAACGTTTGATCGTGCAACGCGTGAGTGAAGGATATCTCCCACGATTGCAATATGAAGTCCTGAAAGATCACCCCTACCTCCGCAGAGGTGCTTGCGAATTGTATAAGCATCTAAAAGTGCCTGACTTGGGTGCTCATGAGTTCCGTCACCAGCGTTAATGACAGTTCCATTGATCCATTTCCCCTGTGCAAGGCGATGAGCTGCGCCTGATGCTGGATGTCTAATAACTACTGCATCTGCACCAAGAGCCTGAAGAGTCTGAGCGGTATCTTTAAGCGACTCCCCCTTACTAATACTCGAACCCTTTGCGGTGAAGTTAATGACATCTGCAGATAGTCGCTTTGCAGCTGCTTCAAAAGAGATGCGTGTTCTAGTGGAGTCCTCGGCAAAGAGATTGACAACTGTCTTCCCACGTAAGGTGGGAAGTTTCTTCACTGGACCTTCACTTACCTTTGCCATCTCGGCTGCAGTATCCAAAATGGTGAGTGCGAAATCTTTATCGATATCGTTGATAGAGAGGAGGTGCTTCATGACTTTGACCCCGCATCTGCGGAAAGTTCAGCATCGCTTCCATCAATACGGACTTCATCAATCCCGTCATGTTCGCGGAGAGAGACTTTCACGCTCTGGCTCTTGGAGGTAGGCAGGTTCTTACCCACAAAATCTGCCTTAATTGGAAGTTCACGGTGGCCGCGATCGACAAGAACTGCGAGCTGAACGCGCATAGGTCGACCGATCTCGCCGAGAGCATCAAGTGCTGAGCGAACTGTGCGGCCGGAGAAGAGAACATCGTCGACGAGAACAACGGTGCGTCCTTCGACCCCTTGTGTTGGAATGGATGTCTCCATCAGTGGACGAGGCGCTCTGAGCCTTAGATCATCACGATGCAAGGTGATATCGAGAGTTCCCACTTGAACGGGGACTCCCTCTATACCTTCAATGATGGATGCTAGGCGATGTGCGAGATGGGCACCACGAGTGGGAATTCCCAATATTGTGATCTGCGTAGACCCAGAATTACGCTCAAGAATCTCATGCGAGATTCGAGTCAAAGCGCGAGTGATATCGCTTTCGTTCAGGGCAAGGCTCATGTCAATCTCCTTTCCTGCCTCTCTGGACAGGTCGTTAAAGGAACGTTGTGCGAAGGATATCACCTGATCTGTGGATAGCAGCTGAGCTAGATCTTGCGCGCCTCATACCCTCAACCCTTCCTCAAGGTGAGGGGTCTTCGCGTGAGACAAGGGTTGGAAGGGATGTTTATGAATACAGGGCTAGAGGAGATATGTGCAAGCAAGTTACGAGAGATTCGACGGGCAAGAGGGCTCACCCTCCATGGGTTTGAGGCGTTGAGCAATGGGGCGATCAAGGCTGTTGTCTTGGGCTCCTACGAACGCGGCACACGAGCAATTTCACTAGAAAGATTGGAGCAGATAGCTTCAATTTATGAAGTTCCAGTTCAGTACTTCTTCGGCTTTGGCTCTGAATCAAAGTCAGAGAGTCAGATGAGATTAATCTTCGATCTCCGCCGAATCGCCAAGCGCGCTGAACTTCCAGCAGTGCTTGAAAACGTCAAACGGTATCTCGGCTCAATCGCTCGGAAGCGTTCAGATTGGAACGGAGAGGTTATCTCTCTTCGGGAGGGCGATGGTGATTGCCTTGCAATTATGTGCGATATGAATATCTCAGAGTTCAGACAGTTCCTACAAGAGAACAGATTCCTCTTTGCAAGTGAAGTTAGCGGGCAACGCTCTCTTTAATGGAGGAAATCTTCCCAAGGAGGCCATGGATGAATGTTGCAGAGTCATCTGTCGATAAGTCTTTTGCTAAAGTGATTGCTTCATCAATTGCGATTCCGTCAGCGAGTTCATCGCTCCAAACAATCTCGAAAATTCCAAGGCGAAGGATATTGCGGTCGACTGCAGCCAGGCGATCGATATCCCAACCTTGAGCATAGGTAGCGATGAGCTCATCAATCTTCCGCTTATTTGCTGCTACACCTGAGATTAACTCGCGAGTGAACTCGCGAATCGGGCGCGCGTCGGGACCTTCTTCGACAACATCGCGTGACTCAAGGATTGCAAGAGCATCACTGCTACGGATATCAGATTCGTAGAGGATATCGAGAGCCTGCTTACGCGCCTTACTGCGAGCTGACACTAGTTGGCGCGGCCTTGGTATGAACCATCACGTGTATCTACCATGACAACTTCATCCTGCTTGATAAAGAGCGGAACCTGAATCTGAATTCCAGTCTCAACTGTTGCCGGCTTAGTTCCACCTGAAGAGCGATCTCCTTGTAGTCCTGGCTCTGTATAAGTGATTTTGAGCGCAACTGATGCTGGAAGTTCAATAAAGAGCGGGTTTCCTTCGTGGATTGCCACGATCGCACTTGTGTTCTCGAGCATGTAATTGGCAGCATCAGAGACGGTTGCCTCTGAGATTGTCATCTGATCAAAGTTAACATCGTCCATGAATACGAAGTCATCACCCTCTTTATAGAGGAATGTCATCTCACGCTTTTCGACAACAGCTGTCTCAACTTTGACGCCTGCGTTGAATGTGCGATCAATAACCTTGCCACTAAGAACTTGCTTCAACTTTGTTCGTACGAAAGCTGGACCCTTGCCTGGCTTCACATGCTGGAACTCAACAACTGTCCATAGCTGACCTTCGATATCGAGGACCATGCCATTTTTGAGATCATTTGTTGTTGCCATTGTTCAAACTCCACTTCACCAGCTCCGTCTTTCGAAGCACAAGGCGCAAGATTACCCTACTTCTTACGCTTTCTTGAGAATCCCAGAGAGCGCACGCAGTGCAAGGAGGTATGAATCGGGACCGAATCCCCCGATAGTGCCATTGGCAACGCCAGAAATCACAGAAGTGTGGCGGAACTCTTCACGTGCAAGCGGATTCGAGAGATGAACCTCAATCAGCGGCGCCTTCACTAGCTCTGCCGCATCACGAATCGCATAGGAGTAATGGGTGAAGGCTGCAGGATTGATAATCACCGGTGTATTTGTATCCGCCGCCGTGTGGAGCCAACCAATGATTTCTGACTCTTGGTCGCTCTGGCGAACATCTGCCTCAAAACCAAGTTCTTTAGCTCCTGAAACGATCAGATCTACTAGTTGAGGATATGAGAGATCGCCATAGATAGATGAATCTCTAATATCGAGGCGAGAGAGGTTGGGCCCATTGATGACTAATACCTTCATACGAGAACCTTCTCATATGCCGATTTCAATTGCTCCTCTGTGACACCCTCAAGGCGACCACAATTTGCGATGGCGTTGAGAATGACGAAGCGGATTGAAGATCCTCGAGCCTTCTTGTCGAGAGATATGGCCGCAGAGAGCGCAGGCCAATTACTGCCGCCTGCAACGGCTCCGATTGAGATAGGAAGACTCAACTCCTTCAAGATATCTCGATGCAACTGCAAGAGCTCGCCGTCTATGAGGTCTGCTTCATGGGCGAGTTCGGCAACGAAGACCATGCCGATTGAAACCGCTTCACCGTGGCGAATTGTGTAATCAGAGACTCGCTCGATTGCGTGGCCAAAAGTATGACCGTAGTTAAGAATTTCACGAAGCTCTGACTCCTTGAAATCTTCGCTGACAACCTTTGCCTTTGTTCTTATCGACCTCTCGATCAGATTATTTACCAGATGGGCGTTGTTACGAATGCTAGAGAGAGATTTACCCTTTACAAGATTGAGAATCTCTTCATCATCGATAAATCCGCATTTCACAACCTCAGCCATACCCGCTGCAAAGTCACGATCACTAAGGGAGCGAAGCCACGATGGATCGATAATGACCGAAATCGGAGAGTGGAAGGCGCCAATCAAATTCTTTCCATAGGGAGAGTTAATTCCGGTCTTTCCGCCGACAGATGCATCAACCATGCCAGCAAGGGTCGTTGGGATGGCGACCCAATCAATTCCTCGCAACCAAGATGCTGCTGCGTAGCCGGAGACATCAGTGACTGTTCCTCCACCTATTGCAACGATGAGATCACTTCTCGTAAAGCCTGCTTCGGCCAACTTTCCCCATATGAAGTTGAGCGAGGTTGAACTCTTTCCCGCTTCGCCATCAGGGATCTCAATGTGAGTTACCTCGACTCCAGAGAAATTGAATGTAGGCATATGAGAAGACATCGCAGCTGAAGAGATTATGGCGACGCGATCATGCTTGGAAGCTAATGGTGATAAATCACCACGCCAATCCCCCGTAATTCGAACTGAGTAATCACGTTCTGCTCTTACCTGAATCTCAGCCATTCGACTCTCCCTTACCTCGTAATTCATATGCAATCTCAATCTCAGATGAAATCTCATCGACAGATTTATTATCAACTTCGCAGATGTAGTGGGCTAAGCCTTCATAAATGGGAGCTCGCTCATTCATCAGGTTCTGCCATTGTGCACGCGGATTGCCCATAAGAAGTGGACGCCCTTGATTGAAACCCACTCGTGATGAGACCTGCGATAGTGAAATCTTGAGGTAGACGATAAATGCTCCGCTTGCTCGAAGTGCCGATTGGGCATCGAGTGAAAGACATGCTCCCCCACCGAGGCTCAGAAAGGTCTCATCTTCTAGAAGTGCGGTGCGGAGAATAATCTTCTCTAGAGCGCGGAACTCATCCTCGCCGGATTCGATGAAAATATCTGAAATCTCACGGCCAGATTGATCGACAATCATCTGGTCGGTATCGCGAAATGGTGCAGCGAGCTTTTCGGCAAGGGCCTCTCCAACCGTGCTCTTGCCTGAACCCATGGGGCCAATTAATACTATTCGTGGCGCCATCTTATTTGAAGCGAAGATTTTCCATATATGAGAGGTAGTTGCGACGAGTTTCAGCAACGGAATCGCCACCGAACTTCTCAAGAACAGCTTCAGCCAATACCAAGGCCGCCATTGCTTCACCGACTACACCGGCAGCTGGAACTGCGCAGACGTCAGAGCGCTGGTTAATCGCCTTCGCTGCCTCACCTGAGAGAACATCGATCGTATCTAACGCCTTCGGTACAGTTGAAATTGGTTTCATTGCAATTGATACGCGGAGAACTTCACCATTAGACATTCCGCCCTCGGTACCACCTGCGCGATCTGTTCTGCGCACAATCTTTCCTGAGCCATTACGTTCTATCTCATCATGAGCTACAGAGCCTCGCCGCGTTGCGGAGGTGAATCCGTCACCGATAGCAACGCCCTTGATTGCTTGAATGCCCATCATTGCCGCAGCTAATCGAGCATCAAGACGTCGATCCCAGTGCACATGTGAACCAAGCCCTGGAGGAAGGTTGTATGCCAGAATCTCGCAGACGCCACCTAGCGTGTCACCGTCTTTATGAGCCGCCTCAATCTCAGCAACCATTGCCGATGAGGAATCCGGATATGCACAACGAACAGGATCTGCATCAATGCGTTCCATCTCATCTGGATGTGGAAGGTCAAGCCCCTCCGCAACAGATACGCCACCAATAGATGTTACGTGGCTAAAGATTCTTATCCCAACGCTCTGTTCAATAAATGCTCGCGCGATTGCACCGAGTGCAACACGAGCTGCAGTCTCACGAGCGCTGGCTCTCTCTAAAATCGGACGGGCATCATCAAAATCGTATTTCTGCATTCCCACTAAATCTGCATGTCCTGGACGTGGGCGAGAGAGTGGAGCATTGCGAGCAAGATCTTTAATCTCCTCGATCGGTAGTGGATCAGCAGACATGACCTTCTCCCACTTTGGCCACTCGCTATTGCCCACCTGAATTGAGATTGGTCCCCCTTGGCTCTCACCGAGTCGAACGCCACCAAGAATAGAAACTTTATCTGCCTCAAAGTTCTGACGCGCACCGCGGCCTGTGCCGAGTCGACGACGAGCTAAGTGACGGTCGATATCTGATGTTGAGATCTGAATGTGGGCAGGCATTCCCTCAATAATTGCTGAGAGGGCAGGGCCATGAGATTCACCGGCTGTTATCCAACGCATGGCCCTATTGTCTCAGATAGAGGCAGATTGAGTCGCCTTATATAGAGCAGCTATTCAGATAGCGAGATAGAGCGCATTAAATGGGATGAGGATGGAAGGTGCGAAGGCAATCGACTGAGGAGTAGCGATCCCTTTGATGCGGGATAAGGCGAAGGTGAAAGCGATAGCAAATAGCGAGACCAGGGCCATTCCCAAGAGGTAGCTCTGGTTGAAGATAACCGAGCCAGAGGTTGCAGCCAGCAGAAGGAAGAGCTTCACATCGCCTGCTCCGATCTTGCCCAGAGATGAGATCAGAAGAGTAAATGGCAGCGCGATTAGGAAGGAAGGTAACTCTATGGTGGTCGCGTCAAAGAGAAGCGGAAGAGCTAGGGCCAATGAAAGTTTATTTGGTATCCGATGAACTCGTATATCGATGGCGCATATCAGCGCACTTAAAAGTAGAACAGATGCCTTAATCACTCATGGATGATAGGTAATTCTTGAAGTCGTGAAAGGACTGTTGTGGATTAGCTAATCGCCTTCTTAAGAAGTGGGCGAAGATGGGCCGCAAGCTCTGACTCATTGAGTGAGCGATCGAGAGCAAGCCCTAGTTGCTGAATACCTTGATAGAGCAGAAGCTCGATACCGTTGATCACCTTGCCCCCGGAATCTTCCCAGCGAGCACCAAGAACCGTTGGCCATGGTTTGTAGATAACATCGAAGAAGAGCGCACAATCACCAGCGAAAAGAGAGTCGGCGAGAAGGTCTGCAGCCCCGGCTGGCGTTGTATTTACCACGAGATCGTATTGAGCGAAGCCCGGCGAATCGTTCCATCGAATATATTCAAAGGAAGAGCTCTGAATAGAAGATTCCAAGACCTCTCGTCTGGTGCTTGTGCGCCCAAGAACCGCAATCTCATCTACAATGCCGTCGAGCGCACCGACCACAGCTCGAGCCGTACCACCTGCTCCAAGAACTAGTACTCGCTTAAACTTTTCAAAACCCTCATTACGCAACGCAGCTATGAAACCAGAACCATCGGTACTTGTTAGATGCCATTGATCCTCACGGCGATAGAGCGTATTTGCAGATTGAACGCGCATTGCAACCTGATCAACAGTAACTGGAAGAGCCAACGCCTCTTCCTTCAAAGGCATAGTGATCGAGAGGTAGTCGAACTCGTGATGATTGCTGAGAAAGAACTCTTGCAAAGATTCGAGCTGAACCTCTCTACGGTCATATTGACCTTCAATCCCAAGGTATCTAAAGGCCTCCCGATGAAGAAGGGGCGAGAGTGAATGCTCAACTGGCGAGCCAAGTACGGCCCCACGCAAAACATTATTCATCAATTACTCCCAAACTTACCTGCTCGGAGGTTCTTCTTATAAAGAACCTTCCAGCCGTTGAACTCTTCTATTGAATCCGTAAAACGAGTATCCCCCGGAGCAACTGTAATAAAGAAGAGCCACGGGCCTTTTTCAGGGTGAGTTGCCGCATACATTGCCTTACTGCCTGGATTGTTAATAGGGCCGGGCGGAAGACCGTAGCGACGGTAGGTGTTATACGGAGAATTCAAAAGCGTTGATTGAGTACTGAGAAATACCGAACCTCGGCTGCTCTTGATGTAATGAACGGTGGAATCAAATTGAAGTGGCATACCCTTAACAAGTCGGTTTCTGACAACTTGTGAAATCTTCGCGAAATCCTCCTGATCGCCTTCTGCTTGCACAAGGGATGCAATCACCAAAAATTGAGCAGGTGAATATTTCTCTTGTGAAGTAAATAGCCCCGCCGATTTCATCTCTCGCTGACTTCGAAGAACCATCTCCTCCAGAATTGTGGATACGGAGGTTGAGGTATCGAAACTGTACTGAGCTGGAAAGAGAAGTCCCTCTAATGTAGAAAATCCTTTTGGAATAGCAAAGGAGGAGAATGCCTTAGAGACCTCCGATGATGAATATCCGATAGAGATGAGTGACTTCTTGATCTCAGAGTTCCAAGCACCTTCAATTACCGAGAGAAGGTTTGTGATTCGCTTCGCATCTAAGAGCTGTTCTAACGCCTGCTCTGCGCATATTCCCTTATCAATCAGGTGATTTCCGGGAGCAATCGAACCTGATCTCTGATCCGCCACTGCCACACCAAAGAAAGATTGAAAAGAAGCAGTGACTTTCTTATCAAAAAGCTCTTGAGCTATCTCCGAACCGCTCTCCCCTGCCGAAACATCAATGGAGACCTGCACCGTATTACTTTCACTCTCCCCCTCTTGAACACATGGGAAATCAGGTGCCGAGCTCCCGCCTCGCTGTGTTATAAAGATGGATAGTCCTAGCGCTAGAACAAGTAGGACTGCGACCAATAGCGACTTCTTCCGATCAAGCTTCACGAGCAAGGCCGCCTTCTAAGATGGCAACTGCCGCCATCGAATCAATAAGGACCTTCGAATCTCTACTGTTCTTGCCAGCTTCTTTAAGACGCCGTTGCGCATCTACTGTGCTTAAGCGCTCATCGATGAAAATCAAAGGGAGTGAGAACCTCTCCTGCAAGATTGCTGCAAACTCTCGAACCTTGGCAACAGCAACACCTTCACCGCCAGATAGGTGCTTAGGCTCTCCTAGGTAGATTGCAATTGGCTCATATTCAGCGAAGAGCTCAGCAATGTGGTTAATCAGCTTTGGATGCTTGGAGTCGAGGAAAGGAAGCGGAGACGCCAGAATTCCATCAGGATCACAGATAGCAACGCCAATTCGCGCATCACCATAATCAAAGGCGATTCTGCGACCACGCTCCATATTATTTTCCAGAAAGATGTGAAGCGATTGCTTCTAGCGCTGCAAGGGATTTAGATGAATCAGTTCCGCCACCTTGAGCGAAATCATCCTTGCCGCCTCCGCCACCACCGAGGATTGTCGAACCAATCTTGACTAGCTCTCCCGCCTTGAACCCCGCGCTGCGTGCCCCATCGGAGGCAGCTGCAACGAGAACAGGACGACCTCCACTGACACTGATGAGCGCTACTACTGAATTTGCAGCACGGCCACGAAGTTCAAGTGCAATCTTGCGAAGATCATCGCCCGAGACGCCATCTGCAAGAACGCCACCGATATAGCTAGTCTCACCAATGAGTTTGGCTGCTGTCGCAAGCTGCTCTACCCCAGCTAACGCTTGTGCAGAACGCAGTGAAGCAAGTTCTTTCTCAACTTCTTTGATCTTATCGAGCAAACCTTGAATACGTTCTGGAAGTTCTTCTGTGCGAGAGCCCTTAATCAAATCGGTGAGCGAGTTGAGCAAGATATGTTCACGTGCGAGGAAGTTATATGCATCTGCACCCACTAGCGCCTCAACGCGACGAACGCCTGCTCCAATAGATGATTCACCTAATAACTTAACGACTCCGAGTTGGCCAGAACTGCTGACGTGTGTACCGCCGCAGAGCTCGCGCGCCCAATCACCGACGCTGACAACGCGCACTTGATCGCCATACTTTTCACCAAAGAGGGCCATCGCACCAATCTGCTTCGCCTCTGCTTGGGTCATTACCTCTGCCGTAACAGCGAGGTTATCTAGCAGAAGCGCATTCACACGACCTTCAACATCGTTGAGTACGCCAGCAGAGACTGCCCCTGTTGATGGGAAATCGAAACGGAAACGTCCCGGTGAGTTCTCTGAACCTGCTTGAGTTGCTGTTTCTCCCAAAATTTCTCGGAAGGCTTTGTGGACCATATGAGTTGCAGTATGAGCTCGTGATATTGCATTGCGTCGCTCAAGATCGATCACGGCATGACCGGAAGAGCCAATGGAGATCTCTCCGTTAATGACTCTTCCGCGGTGAACCGAGAGGCCCTTTACCGGTGATTGAACATCTGAGATATCGATGATTGCACCATTTGCCAAGGTGATACGACCACCATCGGCTAGCTGGCCACCACCTTCGGCATAGAAAGGTGTTGCATCGAGAATCACTTCAACATCATCGCCTTCGACCGCGCTGGAAACGCTCACGCCATCTACGAGAATTCCATTAACTGTTGCATCTGCTTCAGTATGTGAATAGCCGATAAAGTTCGTCACACCCTTATCGTCTGCAATCTTGCGATACTCGGTGAGATCAGTGTGGCCACTCTTCTTCGCCTTGGCATCGGCCTTAGCTCGATCACGCTGCTCCTTCATCAGACGACGGAAGCCATCTTCATCTACTTCCAAGCCTTCTTCGCGCGCCATCTCAAGTGTGAGATCAAATGGGAATCCATAGGTGTCATGAAGCTTAAAGACTTCATCGCCAGGAAGCCTGCTCTTCTTCTCGGCCTTCAGAGAAGTTGTTGCAAGATCAAAGATCTGCGTTCCGCTCTTGAGTGTCTGCAAGAATGACTCTTCCTCCGCTGAGGCAACAGCGAGGATGCGCTTTGTATCGGTCACAAGCTCTGGATACTGTGGACCCATCGCGCCAATCGCCGCTTGAGTCAGTTCAGACATGATGGCATCGTTGGTGCCAAGTAGTCGCATATTACGAATTGTGCGGCGCATCATGCGACGAAGCACGTAACCACGACCTTCATTGCCAGGTGTGACGCCATCACCAATCAACATCGCAGCGGTGCGAGCATGGTCTGCAATCACACGTAGCGAAACATCGGTCTTCTCAGATGATCCATATTTCACGCCAGAGAGATCCATCGCCTTAGAAAGGATCTGCATCGTGGTATCAATCTCATAGATATTCTCAACACCTTGCAAGAGAGCAGCAGCGCGCTCTAGGCCAAGACCGGTATCGATACTCTTTGCAGGAAGTTCACCGAGGATTGGGTAGCCATCTTTGCCACCGCCCGCCCCGCGCTCGTTCTGCATAAAGACGAGGTTCCAAATTTCAAGGTAACGATTCTCATCGGCAATTGGTCCACCATCTCGACCATAGGCAGGGCCGCGATCAAAGTAGATCTCTGAACATGGACCACATGGACCAGGAACGCCCATCGACCAGAAGTTATCGGCCATATCGCGACGTTGAATACGCTCGCGCGGGATACCAATCTTCTTGTGCCAAATCTCTTCCGCCTCATCATCATCGAGATAGACAGTTACCCAGAGCTTCTCCTCTGGAAAACCATAACCTCCATCGGAGATTGGCTTTGTCAGGAGCTCCCATGCAAGAGCAATCGCGCCTTCCTTAAAGTAATCACCAAATGAGAAGTTTCCACACATCTGGAAGAAGGATGCGTGGCGAGTTGTCTTACCTACCTCATCGATATCGAGGGTTCGAACACACTTCTGTACTGAGGTTGCACGGTCGTAGGGAGGTTTTACCTCGCCGAGAAAATATGGCTTGAAGGGAACCATGCCTGCATTTACCAGGAGAAGGTTTGGATCATCTGCAATCAAGGATGCAGAGGGAACGACTGTGTGGTTAAGGCCTAGTGAATTCTCTGATTCAAAGAAACGTAGCCAACGGGAGCGAATTTCAGCAGATTGCACGGTAAGGGCTACTCAGCTTTCTTTTTTGATTTACGTCCCTTATTGATCTGAGCTGCACTCAGAAGCGCTCCAGCCACTTTGACTGCAGGACCATTCTTATCCATAAAACCGGTAGTCGCGTCAGTGACCTTAGTGGTGACCTCTTCAACGTTCTTGGTAATTCGAGCAAAACTTTCCAGCGGGCTGTTGATGAGCTCTAAGGTGCGAGTCGACTCTTCCAAAAGTGGGGTCGTATCTTCAGTGAGCGCCTTGATGCTCAGCGAAGCCTCATCTACCAACTTACCTACGCGGATAACAACGTAGGCGATAGCAACGGCAATGATGAGAAGCGATACTGACGCGATAATTGTTGCAATTCCACCTGGACCCATGTTGATAACCCTACCGTTTCTACTTACTTAATCTCTGCTTTTTCAGGGACCCAATCGATGCCAGCTTCCTTACGTTGGGCTGGAGTAATTGGAGTTGGAGCACCGGTGAGTGGATCTCCACCACTGGCAGTCTTTGGAAAGGCGATTACCTCACGGATGGAATCTGAGTTGGTAAGAAGTGCACAGACGCGATCGAGACCGAGAGCAATTCCACCATGAGGAGGTGGGCCGTAGTTGAATGCCTCGAGGAGGAAGCCGAACTTGCTCTGAGCCTCTTCATCGGTCAGTCCAATAACTGAGAAGACTTCCTTCTGGATATTGCGGTCGTGGATACGAATTGAGCCGCCACCGAGTTCAGTTCCATTGAGAACGATGTCGTAGGCATAGGCCAGAGCAGATGCTGGATCGCTCTTGAAGGTTGATGCGAATTCAGGCTTTGGCCCTGTGAAGGGGTGGTGCACTGCAGTCCAACCACCGTTATCAGTTGGTTCAAACATTGGTGCATCAACGACCCAGAGGAACTCCCACTGGCCATCTGCAATGAGACCGCAACGCTTTCCGATCTCCAAACGAGCTGCACCAAGAAGCTGCTGTGACGATGCGCGTTCTCCCGCCGCAAAGAAGATTGCATCTCCGCTCTTGGCTCCAACAAGATCAGCAATACCTGCTGCTTCGCTCTCTGAAATGTTCTTTGAGACCGGTCCCCCGAGAGTTCCATCCTCATTAACGAGAATGTATGCAATGCCCTTGGCACCGCGAGCCTTCGCCCAATCTTGCCACGCATCAAGTTCGCGACGTGGTGTTGCTGCGCCACCTGGCATCACGACCGCGCCCACATATGGCGCTTGGAATACTCGGAACGGTGTCTCTTTGAAGTAGCTAGTAACTTCTACAAGTTCATAACCAAAGCGAAGATCCGGCTTATCAGAACCGTACTTATCCATCGCATCGGCATAAGTCATATGACGAATTGGAGTTGGGATGTCATATCCCACTGATTCTTTCCAAATCTTCACCAGAATCTGCTCTGCAACGGCCAAGATATCTGCCTGATCGATAAATGACATCTCAATATCAAGTTGAGTAAATTCAGGTTGGCGATCGGCTCGGAAATCTTCATCACGGAAGCAGCGAGCGATCTGGTAGTAACGCTCCATTCCGGCGACCATCAATAACTGCTTAAAGAGTTGCGGTGATTGCGGCAGCGCATACCAACTACCAGGCTGGAGTCGAACAGGAACAAGGAAGTCGCGAGCACCTTCTGGCGTGGAGCGTGTGAGATAGGGGGTCTCAATCTCGTGGAAATCAAGCTCCTCCATCACGCGACGAATCGCAGAGGTCACACGTGATCGAAGACGAAGATTGGCAGCTGGGCGTTCGCGGCGAAGGTCGAGATAACGATAACGAAGTCGAACTTCTTCACTGATCTCAGCCTCTGAACCGGTATCAATTGGAAAGGGCAAAGGTGCCGATTCACTCAAGACGATTACATCTTGGGCAAGAATTTCGATCTCACCTGTAGGAATATTTGCATTCTCATTACCGGCAGGGCGCTTACGGACTGTTCCCTTAATCTGAAGACACCACTCAGCGCGAAGAGCGCCAGCGACTGCTTCGTCGCTGATGACTACCTGGACCGAGCCAGTGCCATCTCGGAGATCGATAAATGCCACTCCACCATGATCTCGACGACGTGAGACCCATCCCGCTAGGGAGACAGCTGTGCCTTCGTGGCTAGCTCGAAGTGAACCAGCATCATGTGTACGTAACATCGTCAGTAATCGCCTTTAAACGTGGGTGACGCGCAGGAGGCTTTACGCCTCAAGCACCTTATGCAGTTCGCCTATCTTAACTGAGATTGAAGTTCCATCGCTCATACGTTTGAGCTCAACCGATCCGCTCTCGCGCTCACTCTCGCCGATAACCGCGACAAAACGAGCACCATTCTTATCGGCAGCCTTCATCGCGCCCTTCAGGGAGCGGTCTCCGAAGGCAACCTCAACCGAGAAGCCACTCTTTCGAGTTACGGCAGCGACCTGCAGGGCAAAGCCTTTGAATTCCTCACCCATTGCGATGATGAAGAGATCAGAGGTGAAGCTCTGCACCGGAAGAGTATTCTCAGCGATTGCTGCGAGGAGCGCACGGTCAACGCCTAGGCCAAAACCAATTCCAGAAAGTGCCTGGCCCCCTAAAACTTCCATCAAACCGTCATAGCGACCGCCGCCGCCGATACCACTTTGGGCGCCTAGATCTTCATGAACAAATTCAAAAGTTGTACCGGTGTAGTAGTCGAGACCTCGCACCATTCGCTTGTTGATCGTATATGCAACGCCTAAATCTTCGAGATAGCCCTTTACCTTTTCGAAATGCACGCGGGAGTAATCACTTAAGTAATCCATCAATATGGGAGCTGCCTCCATCGCGCTCTTCATCTCTGGACGCTTATCATCAAAGAGGCGCAGTGGATTCAATTCAGCTCGAGCGCGAGTTGCCTCATCAAGATCGAGGCCATTGATGTATTTCATGAGGTCAACGCGATGGGCTGCTCTCGATTGCGCATCACCTAGCGATGTAATCTCCAGTCTGTAATTCTTCAGTCCAAGATTCTTAAATCCTTGATCAGCAATCGCAATAACTTCGGCATCGAGCGCCGGATCATCTATTCCAATTGCTTCAATTCCTACCTGATAGAACTGGCGGTAGCGACCTGCCTGAGGACGTTCTGCTCGGAAGAACTGTCCTGAGTACCATGCCTTAACAGGAAGTTGACCGCGATCAAGATTGGATTCGATTACAGCGCGCATCACACCCGCAGTTCCCTCAGGACGCAAGGTGATTGAGCGACCGCCGCGATCTTCAAAGGTATACATCTCCTTGGAGACCACATCAGTAGATTCACCAACGCCACGATTAAAGAGCGCGGTATCTTCAAAGACAGGTAGTTCCATCAATTGATATCCCGCTAATTTTGCAGGCGAAATCAACTGCTCACGTACCCATTCAAATGCCTGGGATTCAGGAGGCAGATACTCGCGCACACCTTTCGGTGCTGCAATCTTCTCGAATTTCATGGAGAGCCCTTCGTTAGCCCAATTCTTTCAGATAAGGATTGGTTTTGCGTTCATATTTAATGGTTGTTTCATCACCATGTCCTGGAAGAACGCGGATATCATCGTTAAGAGTAAGGACCTTTTTTGAGAGAGTGTTGCGCATATCGCTCATGCTTCCTGTCGGAAGGTCGGTGCGACCGATTGAGCCAGCAAAGAGAACATCACCACTCAAGAGCGTCTCATCATTGATTAAGAACATAAGTGACCCACGAGTGTGACCTGGAGCGTGAATCGCACGAATCTTCATACCTAGCGCTTCAATAATCGAGCCATCTCGCAGATTCTCAACCTTCAATGGTTCCTCGAAGTGCATTCCTCGTAGTTGATCAACAAATTGCGGGCCATGAATTCCTACAGGATCGGCTATGAATCTGCGATCTTCAGAGTGGATATATGCGGGAATTCCATATCCATCTGCAAGTGGCTTGACGGAGAATGTGTGATCGAGATGGCCGTGAGTGAGCAAGGCCGCTACTGGCTTAAAGCCCTCCTCTGAAATTATGAGCTCTACCTCAGCTGAGATATCAGTCATCCCCGGGTCGACAATGATGCATTCACCTTGAGGCTCTGCCGCGATAATCCAGCAGTTGGTGGCGAACATAGGGGCGACAAATGAGCGTATGAGCATGGAGGTCTCCCCTGGTCTAAGGCTGCGATTTACTGCGTGAGGGAGGACAGGGTACCTTTTCCTCTTAACAACCGCTGATAACGAAGGCCACCATGGCTAACGCGCTGAAAGGGACCACCATGACTGAATCACATAACCCATCTGAGATCGCACAGACTGCCAAGCCACAGATAAGCGCAGCTTCGGCCTTGATTGGAGATCCCGCTCAATTCGGTCGCGTTGCAGATGATGGCACTGTCTATGTCCGCACCCAGCAAGGTGAGAAGGCTGTTGGTTCATATCCCGGCAAGAGCGCAGAAGAGGCCCTTGCATACTTCGTTCGCAAATTTGAAGCTCTCGCATCAGAGGTTGCTCTCACAGCAGCTCGCGTCACAAGCGGTGCGATGGTTCCACAAGATGCATATGAGGCAGTAAAGAAATTACGCCAACAAGTTGCAGAGCTCAACGGTGTCGGTGACCTTGCAGCTCTCGCTGCCTCTGTGGAACAAATCGAACCTCTCATCGAGGGCCATCGTGAGGCATATGAGGCGAAGAAGGCACAAGAGAGCGCTGCGAAGGCTGAGCGCCGCGCACAGATTTTGGTAGAGAAGGAGAAGATTGTTGCTGAGGCAGAATCACTTGCTCTCTCAGAGGCATGGAAGGCAACGGGCGATCGTCTGAAGACACTTCTCGATGAATGGAAGGCTGCTCCTCGTTTAGATAAGAAGGTCGACGGAGATTTCTGGAAGCGTTTCTCTGCCTCACGTAATAAGTTTGATAAGCGCCGTCGTGCACATTTTGCTCAGTTGGAGGCAGCTTCATCAGTTGTCTCATCTGCAAAGGAAGCAATCGTCGCAGAAGCCGAGAAGCTTGCTACTAGCACCGACTGGGTTGCAACCGCTCGTCGTTTTAAAGCGCTCATGGATCAGTGGAAGGCCGCTGGTCGTGGCAAGAAGAATGATGATACAAAGCTCTGGAATCGTTTCAAGGCAGCTCAGGATCAATTCTTCGCTGCAAAGAATGCCGATTTAGAAAAGCGCGAAGTGAGCATGGCCGCCAACCTTATTAAGCGTGAAGAGCTCCTACCAAAGATTGAAGCGCTCGTTCCATTTACCGATGTGAAGGTTGCCAAGGCAGCTCTTCGTGAACTCATGAATGAGTGGAGCAAGATCGGTATTACTCATCGCGATAAGCGAGCTGCCCTAGATGCACGTGTTGCAGCTGTGGAAGAGGCGATTAAGAGCGCTGAAGCAGAGCTATGGCGCAAGAGCGATCCGGCGGCAAAGGCACGCGCTGCAGATGTTGTTGCGCAGCTCTCTGAATCTATCGCCAACTACGAGAAGGCAGCTGCTAAGGCACAGGCAGCTGGCAATGCAAAGAAGGCGCAAGATGCTCTCGATTCAGCTGCCGCTCGTAAGGTCTGGCTCGCTGAGGCTGAGAAGTCTCTCGCTGAATTTAGCTAGTTTTATAGAGATTTAAGTTAGGTGCGATAAACGTCGTAGACACCTTCGACGTTTCGCACTGCAGCAAGAACTGAATCTAGGTGCTTTGCATCTGCCATTTCAAAGGTGAACTTTGAGATGGCGACGCGATCTTTCGATGTGCTCACAGCAGCGCTCAAGATATTAACATGCTGCTCTGAGAGCGTGCGTGTGACATCTGCAAGCAAACGAGCACGATCTAACGCCTCAATCTGGATATTTACGAGGAAGACACTTGCTGCGCCGGCAAGCCAACTCACTCCCACAACACGCTCCCCCTGATGCTCCACCAAATCTGAAGCATTGCGACAGTCATCTCTATGCACCGAGATACCAGAGCCTTTGGTAATAAAGCCCATGATGGTGTCACCTGGAACAGGTGTGCAACAACGGGCAAGTTTGACCAAGACATCATCGACTCCTTCAACTTTAATTGCACTCGATGTTCGCTTCGCCACCTGATTATCCGTTGGGATACTTTCAACTGAAGGAAGAGGATGAGAATCCTCAGCACCCATCGAAGCAATCAACTTCTCTACGATTGAAGCGGCAGAGACGTGGCCATCGCCGACAGCGCTATACAACCCTTCGATCTCTGCATAGTGAAGATCGTGAGCAAGTTCTAGGAGAGCGTGACCGGCGAAGATCTTCTGGAGCGGTAACCCCGCCTTACGCATCTGGCGAGCAATTGATTCACGTCCAGCATCGATTGCCTCTTCCCT
>Ga0222712_10000276_pt1 | contig 71376 bp, 67 predicted proteins | sample C33_657DmetaG_FD_165043 | JGI IMG/M metagenome (GOLD analysis project Ga0222712, IMG submission 165043) | Estuarine water microbial communities from San Francisco Bay, California, United States - C33_657D | ecosystem: Environmental > Aquatic > Marine > Unclassified | place: USA: California... | reverse complement strand
CGCTGCCTTTTAGTCAAAACTCGGCGAACGTAAAAACCGCCGCGAATAATTTAGCGCAACAGGTGAGCGCTTGGCAGACAAGTCATCCAATGCCTAGCTTGTTTGATGCAAACGGAAATTTCAGCCCAAACGCTTTTTATGCGTGGAAGCATTCTAGGAATGAGGCCATGGAAGGCCTGTTTTTAAGCGCAACGGGTTTATACGCCCAAGTCGATTCAAACTACGCATCACACCTCACTTATGTGCAAGGCAATGACACGGCGATCGATACGGCCTTTCAAAGTTTTAAAAACTCGCCGTTTATTCAAAATCTTCAGGCTAACTGGGGGTTAGCGCCGTTCTCAAATCCCACGGTTGGTACGCCCTTTGTCGAAAGAGATGCTGATTACGCTTCCTTGGGTGGGACGGGCGATGGTGCAAATAGTTGGTTTGGCCAAGTACAAGCAGCATTACAAAGACAAGCGGCCGGTGAAAGCAGCCCTAATACCCAAGCCGCTGCAGCACTTCTTGGCGTCAATCCCTTCAATAATGTTGCCGCGCCAGGGACAAATTCGCTGGCAGCTAGGCTCGGAATCACAATACCAGCCAATCCCACTGCGGCAGATGTCAATAGTATTTATCAACAGTTACAAACACGGGTGGCGAGTGCTGCCCCAGGTTTTAATTGGCCTGCATCGGCCTCACAAATTACTGCGTCGACTCTGAGTAGTTTGAACAGCACGTTGCAGGATCTCAGTAACGCTGCCAACGCAGCGCAATTGGGTGTAGCGAATCGCTTACAAAGTACGGTTGGCAATAACGGGAATTCAGCGCTGATCTCGAACGCAGTTTCGCTGGCTGCGCTGGCGAATGCAGTGTTAGCCCCTGGCGTGACGGTACCTCAATCAACAGCGACGCTGAATTTGATTAGTTTTAGCCAGCAAGCTTCCGCCTATTTCAATTCCACTCCCAATTCTCCGCAAAGTTTTAATTGGCCTTTTTTAGGTGCAGGTGGCATCTACAGCCAAATTGACCCAAATTATCAGGGTCCGACCGATGTTAATCCGACAGACGCCTCGATGGCTGCCTTTGCTGCGACACCCTTTGTTCAGGACTTAAGAAGAAATTGGGGATTATCTGATTACACGCATTGGGAACAAGCAACGAACTATTTACCTGGTGATAATCAAAAGTTCAACAGTGCATGGTTTGTCGGTGTTCAGCAAGCCATGCAGCGAAAAATCAATGCGATTCAAAGTCCAAATACGCAAGCCGTGGCCACCTTGCTTGGTACGAATTTATTTGACAGTGTGATCGTACCCGGCTCGTTGGCCGCGCAATTAGGCCTCCCCATTCCAGCGCATCCTAGTGCAGCTGATGCCAATAATATTTATCAGCAATTACAAACCAGGCTTGCGAGTGCGGCACCAAACTTTTCGTGGCCCGCTTCAATTTCTGATTTGACTCCTGCGACGCTGAGTACGTTGAATCAAGCGATTCAAACTCACCTCCAACAACTCGAAAATACGAACAATACGTTTGCGTCGACCCAGGCAACCTTTAGTATTACGGATGCTGCGACGAATCTGCAAAACCTGCGATTTGAAAGCCTTGCGACTGCGGTTCAGTCTGGACACGCCTCAGCCGAAGTGGCCGCTGCCGTCGCTCAGCCCGTGGATCGTCGCGCTGCCCCCACGCTTTCAGCCGCTGAATTGAATGCCCAGCTAGAGGCGGGCGATCTGTATGTGAATTCGCGAGGACAGTTCTTTTTGAACCGTCAGCCCACGAATGCGCGCGATGCGGCGGTAGCAGCGTTTGTTGTTGGGGGGAATAAGCTCAACGACAAGCTCAACGACATGATGAACAAGATCAATCTGAATAACACCAAAATTCAGATGGCAAGTTATCTGTCGGCGGCTACTAGTGTGACCGACTTGCAAGCCCGGATTGCTGAGCAAAAAGCGCAGTATGGTTTTGACGATATTTTGAGCGAGCTGACTGGGGGCGCGCTGACAGACGCAAGCATCAACGCAAGCACAGATGTATCCGGTGCGACAGGGACTTTTCAGTCAAGTTTAAAGACCGCAATTAATAATGCCACCAAAAATCAAGATTTGGATACACAAAGCTTGCAAAGCTTGACGTCACAAGTACAAGCGAATATGACGGCGATGACGCAATTAATTCAGGCTTTTGAGCAGATGTTACGTAGCTTGACGCAGAATATGCTGTAGCTGCGCCCAGACTTCTGAATCAAATGACCGAATCGCTATATGAGCGGGCCCTGGCGCATTTGCAGGCCGGCAATCAAGCTGCTTCACTGGGGCAACTCGAACAGTCGCTTGGCGACTTCACAGAAGGCTTGCGATGTGTGCCCACCTCGGCTGGGCTCTTGCTGAATCGCTCGATTGTTTACGAGCGTCTAGAATTGGATGCGCTCGCTTTTGAGGATCTGGCGCGATTGTTTAAGTTGGCGCAAGGTCTTGACCGCCCACAGCAAACGATTGCCTTCAAGCGCTTTGTTGCTCTTGGTTTAAAGCTAGAACGAACAAGGGCTGTGCTAGCTTGCTTGCAAGAGCTAGAGTTACTGCCTCAATGGCAATCGTCTGAGTTTTACGACTTATTAATTAGCCATCTGGTGTTAGAGCCCGAAGCGCTTGAGGTGAGTTTGCCACATTACTTATCGCGTGCAGCAAGCGTTGGGTATTTGACTCAGACCGGTTTGAACCTTGCAATAGAGTCTTGGGAGCTTCATCGTTGCTCGACAAACGCGGCACACTCTGACGATCAAGGTCTGAGGGCAATCGATTTGTTGGCACAGTTAACCATACATCCACTGGCGCCGCAGTGTGTCTTGCATGCGTGGCTCGATGTGTTAGCTCGACAAGGGTTAAGCGCTGCAGAGCTACTTGAGCAGTCAACGAACGTGTTATCGCTTTGGGTACAGTTGCATCCGCTCGATGCTGCTGCGACAAAACAGTTGATCCAGTTTCTAACCAATACCAATCAAATTGACTTAGTTGAAGGATTGTTTCTTGATCTTTCGCAACGCTTTCCACAAGAGCCCATTTATTTGCTGGGCTTAGCACGTACGCGCGTTCATAAGCGTGATTTTGAGCGTGCGTTTGTTGTGATCAATGCTGCGTTAGAAATGGATGAAAGTAGTTTAGAGATTCGCCTTGAGCGTGCGCGTATCTTTGAGAATTTGCTGTCTCCTCACTTAGCATTGGTAGACTTGAAGCAAAACCTGCAACGTGACCCTAACCACTTACCAACACTTATTACTCAAGTTAATGTTTTGACTGACTTAGGTCGCTTAGACGAGGCGCTTAGGCTGCATGAGCAATTGATGGCGTACGAGATGAATGAAGGAGATCGCTTAAACCTGCAGTTCGCTAAATCGTTTATCTACCGTTTATCCGGTAAGGTGCAAGAGTGGTACGCCCATATTGAAGAACTGGCTGATCAGTACCCGCAAAGTCAGTCAGTGCGCTGTGAACTGGGCTGGAAAGAAGTTCATCAAGGCAATTGGCCAACAGGCTTTTCATTGCTCGAGGATCGATTTGCTGCAGGGTTGCATTATTTTCCAGTTCAGCCGCATCTCGAGCACGCCAAGATCCGTCGTTGGACGCCCGAAACCTTTCACACATCCGTACAGGGTAAAAAGCTATTACTGTGTGGCGAGGAGGGGATGGGCGATGTCCTACAGTTCAGCCGCTTTCTACCGTTGTTGCAAAGCAAAGGGTTGAGGATCACCTTTGTGTGTCAGCCAGCCCTACATCCACTGTTGAGTTTTAATTTCCCTGATATTCAGTTCACGTCGCCCGAGGTGTTGATCAAGGCGCTGCCGCAACCTGGCGCTGTGCAGTACGACCTGTACGGTGAAATCATGAGTACGCCTTGGGTGCTTAATCTCGAAGCGCACGATCTATCCGGTGCGCCTTACCTGAAAGCCATCCCGACGAGCATTGACCAGATGGCGAGATTTAAATTGGCACGCTTGCGTGGTCAAGCAAATCAATTCACTGTCGGCTTGCGATGGCTAAGCAGCTTGGCTAGATCAAGTCGTTCGGTGCCACTCAAGGCGTTGCGGGGCTTGGGTAATGAGCCATATTCGGTCTTTGGCTTGCACTACGGCCCACTTAAAGAGGAAGACGAAGCGCTTTATCAGCAATGGTCAAATTTTCATCCTACTGAATTGCGACTTGAAGACCTTGCCGGTTTGATGATGAACCTTGATTGCATCGTGACGAGTGATACGGTAACTGCGCATCTGGCTGGCGCTTTGGGTAGGCCAACCATCTTACTGAAATCTACCTTTATTGACTGGCGCTGGGGTAGCGTTGGCGACCAATCCGCTTGGTACGAGTCGATGTCGATTGTTCGTCAGCGGCAATTGATGAATTGGTCTGAGCCTATCGCTCAGTTAATACAGCAACTACGCGAACGAATGGCTAGTCACTAACAGCGTACATGTTACGAGCGAGTGGGTGCAGGCATTTCTAGTCGCAATCACTACCTGTTAAACGTTGCTAGGAGTTTGAGCGCGATTGAAATGCCCCTCAAGTTCAACTTCAAGAATCTGTTTCACATCCGCTAAAAGCGAGTCAGCATCGCTGAGCGCGTGATCGATGAATTGTGCCTGTTGCGAAATAGTATCTGTAGAGATTTTTGCAAAGGCGAGCGCCGCTGGTTGTAAGTCTGTCGGACTTAAGTTGCCAAGTTCTAAGGCTTCAGCATTCTGGCTAAGTGCACTGGCGAGCTCTTGTTGAAACTCCTTAGACTCAAGTTGCTCGAGTAACGCCTGTTTGATTTGTTGGTTGGGCGTCTTCACTACGCTGCCATCGCGTGTTTGTACAACTGGTGCGTTGGCAGGCGTGTGACTCAGACCATCATTTAACTGTATTTGGTCAATTTGTTTTGTAATCGCTTGAACGACTACCTTTGAGACAAAATCACTCAACTTCGCTAATTGAGTTTTATTTAATTTTTCGAGGTCTTGTTTAATGCTATTGATACCGCCCTTTAAGGCATTCGCAAATATACGATTACCGAGTGCTTGGGCATTTGCTAGCGCATTGGTCGCTGCAGTGCTCGACGATAGAAGTTGTGCTCTGGCTACAGCGAGCGCAGCTTGATCGGGTGTGCGTTGTGCGCTCAGCGTGTTGACCTGTGCCTGCCATACCTGGGCTTGGGCCAGATTCGTCTGATAGTCTGCAACAAATTGTTTGAGCGCTGCGATGATACTCGCGCTCACTAAATCCTTACCAAGCGCGCTGACTTCAGTCTTGGTGTTGCTATCGTCAAGCTGAGATTTATTTCTCTTCAAAAATTGCAATATTTTTGAGGCATCAAATTGGTCACCCGTAATCTCTCCAGCGAGCGATGCGGTTTGAAGAGGTGACGCACCGATCTGCTTCACCACATCGTTCAGGCGTAACGTTTTGGCCTGTTGCTCGGCCATGTAGCTGTTGGGGTTGATTTGCCCGGTGGTGATCGCATAAGCGATGCTCGCATTTACCTCAAGGGCATCAGCAGAGAGCACTGGATTCGCGTTTGGTGCGCTGGTACCTTCAGGGCTTGTGGTGTTGATCGTCGTGAGTTCGTAGCCACCGCCACCACTTTCGGTGATAAAAAATCGTTTCCCCTGCGAAAAATTAGCTGGCGGAGTGGCCAAACTGATTTGGTTCGCGCTGAGCCCAGGATTCGCAGTGCCCTGCGCCTGGACTTGCGGTTGCAGTGAGGGCGTCGAGCCGGTTGAGTTGCCAACGGAGTTGATAGTAGCCATGTGGGCTCCAAAAAACTGGTTTTTTGTAGTGTGCTTGTCAGGCTGGGTACTGAGCAAAAGTTAATCAAATTGTTCAAAAACGATTATTTCGCGGCACAGACCATAACTCTTAAATTATACTAAAGACTAATATTCGTTTGGTTAGCATAAGTCTTTGATTTATTTTGCGATTACTGGGGGCAGAGATGTCTGAAGAGTTCGATTTGGCAAAAGAGTTGCTGGCGATTCAACGCGAGCGAAATAAATTAGACGATCGCGAAAAATCGCTATTGTCTGGGCAAAAAAAAGAAGCGATCGACCGGGTGCTAGAGATCATGGCAGTCGCTAGCATCGATATCGCTGATTTGAAGTCTGCCCTCAAAGGCGCGTCGGATTTAGGTGTTCGACAAAAGGGTGCTAAGGCAAAAAAGGAGGGTGCGAAGCCAACCAAGAAGGTCGCACCTAAATTCCGCCATCCCGACGACCCGGGTATCGTTTGGTCGGGGCGGGGTAAGACCCCAGTTTGGCTCAGAGAGCTTGAGAAACAGGGGCGTGCCAAACAAGCACGGGTGCGTACAACTGAATAGCTTCTAATTGAGTGAATGATTCGATGGCCAAGCTTGGTCTCTACATTCACTCGATCAGAGTTAATCTAGGCAGTCGGCTTGATTATCTGAAATTGACTTAAGCCCTGCGCTAAACAAGAATTGGCAATATCAAACGCGGTTCAGCAAAGTAAATAGGTATAAATATGTCAAGCATCAATACCGGCGCGTTGGGCGCGATTAACAGCGTGACTTACACGAGTTTAGACGGACTCGATCTGACAGCCGCGCAGATTAGCTCGACCACAGGTAAAGTTCAGACTGCTTCGACGATGTCTGGTGACTTGCAGCGAGCGATCAACGCGTTGCTGTACAACAATCAAAAAAGTTGTTCGTTATCGCAAATTTTTACTGCGCAGTCTAATCCCACGTTGGCACAGGCGACCGCATTTTTGCAAACCAACTTGAATGCATCGGTAAGAGCAGACGATCTCTTAAGCCTTGATGATCTGAAGACTGTGAAGAAGGCTCTGGATAACTTTGGCAATAAAGAGGCCTCTAAGCTGCCAGGTAATTCAGGTGGTGGTATCAAAAGCGTCAATGGCAATTTTTATGTCAATGGTCAAGAGGTCACGATTCAAGATGTATTTATGGCTGTGCGCGTGAATCAACTCGCCAATTTTGAGGATCAGATTAACGCGTACATGAATCAACTACAAAAAAATAATGATTTGGCAAGGGCTGCGAATGCTTGGATTACGACGCTGAACAACATGACGCCCACTAATACGGATACACACGTGTCCCCAGCGTCTTTTTTAGCCGCGCAGCAGTCGTTTTTTGCTCAATATAGCTATGACCCCGTCGCGCGTTTCATGCCGACCTCTGCCAGTGGTGGGGGGACGAGTGTGGTGGGTGGGCACACTTTTGCTTTGTTGCCTGATGCGATCTCGACAAAAATTTCAGCGTACGTGACAGACGCAAAAAACTACGTGACGAATATCAACTCAGAGAATCAAACGGCACAAACGTACCTCGATCAGCTGAATAACAAGCGCAGCGAGGTGCTGGATTCAATTACCAACTTCACCAAGAGTGAAGGACAAGTACAACAAGATATGTCGAGCAAGCTGTAAGCCTTTCGTAGGTCTGTCAGCGGATTTCGGAGAACAAAGATGTCAAGAATTGGAAATATCAGTAACGCGGCTGGTGTGGGCTATACCGAAATGACTGGCTTAGGCCTAACCACCGAGACACAAACACAGGTTAGGTCTCAGGCGGATGCTTCGGAGGGGATGGCCACTGATATCTTGAATGCCCTGGCGCAGTTTCGTGCAGAAGGAAATTTCAATCCGACCACTCGTGAGATGGAGGCCAAACTCTCGACCTTAAGCGCTCATGCATCCGACCCACACGCCTTGACTGCGCATCAGTGGCTGACGCAAGAGCTTGGTGGCGAGGCCTTGCGCGATTCGTATAGTGTGGGTCAATGGGGCGAGATCGCGCAAAAATTGCAGATCAACGCAGCCAAGAAACGCTCAGAGCTATCGTTGGGCCACGGCGGAGGCATCCAGCAAGTCAATGGCCAGTACTTTGTGAACGGTCAAGAGATGTCGCTGAGTCAGGTTAATTTTTGCGTGCGTGCAAACCAGTACCAATTGGTTGATCAACAAATCGCGGATCAACTCGATGCCATTCAGCGTAATAATGCCAAGGCGAAACAGGCTCAGGATGTTTTAGCTGCCTTTAAGCAGTATGACGGCGAAAACATTGGTGTCAATCAATCGGCGTCGATTGATGTCTCTTGGATGATTGAACCTGGCACAGACGCCAGTGGCGTGATTGAGCACTACCTCAATTCGAAATATGGAACGACCGCGACTTCGAACCCGAGCTACCGGGATTTCTCGAATATGATCGCGACCGGTTCATACAGTACCGATGTTCGAACGATCACCGATATCCAAACTCAACTGCCAAATGTCAATCTCTCGGCTGGGGCGGGGGGCGTGGTGGGGGCGACTAATGCCGTTAAGGTGCTGAATACGTTGGCGGGTTACCTAGGGTTGACGACCCCAGCCACGTATACGCAGGTAAAAAACAAGCTAGCGGTACTAGCGCCAACTTTCACTCCACCAACGGACGCAACTGGCTGGACCCCGGCGCACATAACCGCGCTCAACACCGCCTTTGATAACCAAAAATATGACTTAAACAGGACCTTGGATTCAGCGAAGACAGCAACAATGAAAAGTCAATTAGACGGCTTTTTCGGTACGCTCAAAGCCGCAGACCCAAATTTTTATAGCAGTCATATTGCCGACACCAACGGCGGGCCGCCCTACAAAATGACGGGCACGATGACTAATGCGGCGTTTGGCGATCTAAAAGCCGCTTTTGGCACCTGGTTGCAATCGAACTCAACCGACAATCAGGTGGCTCAGCAACGCCTAGAGTCGCTGAATAATACTCGGCAGGCCGTATTGGACGGTATGAGCGCCTTTACGCAAGGGCAGTCGCAGGTGACTGACCGTATTGGGGGCAACCTCTAGGGCGGCCGCGATGATATGTTATGTGTACAATAAACAATACTAAAGTATTACTTTTAAAGTAGTGGTTAGTCGTTTTGTGAATAGCCTGTTCTAGTACCGAATTAATCCAGATTATTAATGTGTTGATTATTTTTTGCATATGCGTTTGACGGTCTGTAACCTTTGTTAGGTCGTCGAATGAAAAGGAGAAATGATGGCTGGTATTCCTGCACCAATGACCGAATTGAGTACCCTGCTGACAGGCCCCATGGCCGAGGCAAACCTGACTAAGCTGTTGCGCATTTGCGAAGACGAAGTCGGTACGCTCAAGCGCAAGATGGCTGCTGGGTTGAACAATGAAGACTACGTGAAAGCGGCAAAGCACACGTTTGCATTGATCAACGCACAGATGGTTTTAAAGTCGATTCGCACCTATCACACATATTAATTTTTTAAAAAAGGATTCATCATGGCCGGAATAGACGCAGGTATTAACGTCAACAACGTATTCAACACATTTTCGAAGGGAGTCACTCAAGCAAGCACCAACTTGCAGACTGCCATCACGAATGCCGCTGCTAACGCAAACGACCCCACCAATCTGATCAAGATGCAGCAAGAGCTGTCAAATTACAACATGGCGATGCAAGTACAGAGCTCGGTCATGAAGTCAATTGAAGACACTGCAAAAAGCATTACGCAAAAGCTTTAATTTTTATCTTGCTTTAGTGGCGGGGGCGGAATGAGTCAATTCCGCTTTCGTGTTTCTGAAGCGAGCAAAAACGTATTTGGCAGATAACGATGGCAGATGATTTAAGCATCAATCGACTTGGCATCGACCCTAATTTATTATCGGGTCAGGACATTGCTGCCGGAAACGAGGCCGATACCTTTTTAAAAAAAATCGGCCCGTGGGCGTTTTATTCATTTTTTTTAAGCACACAAAACGATGTTGAAGAAACGCTCGGCCGGTTTTCAGTACAGCCTGTCGACGCGGTCGTGATGAATTATCTTGAGGCGAAGGTTGCGCCATCAAATCGCTTGCCGACTGGGCATCTATACGACACATCACTTAATCAAGTGATGGGGGCGTGTGGTGACGCTCTTCAAAGCTCAGTTGCCGAAGAGGCTGCAGATGCGCTTGAGTTACTTGATCGGGATACCCAAATGCGCGACTACTTGCAGACGCGCCGCTTAGAGTACTTTTTGTCATGAAGGGCCCCTTTCATGAGCACCAACTCGATTTTATGTATTGGCATGCCGTATCAAAAATGCGTATCAGTTTGTTTAAGGATGCGGCCGTGTTGTTTCGACTAATTGCTGCTGTGGATCCTAAAAGAATCGATGCCTTGCTTGGACGCGTGTATTGTTTGATTCGCGAAGGCGATTTGCAAGATGCCAGCGATCTGTTGACGCAAGTCAATACCAAGAGCTTAGCCTCGGTTGAAGCTGATTTGGTTGTGCGTTTAAAGCGACGCTGTCAGTTCGAATTGAATCAAGGGCAACAGCCTCGGGCCGCATAACAATGATTGCACAAACCTTAACGCTCAATGCTTTAGAGTCAGTCTCTGCCAAGAGCGCTGCATTGACTAACTCGGTTTATATGGCCATCCGCGGGCAAGTGTTTAGCCTTGCTGGGCAATTTTGCACCCTCAAATTATCGAGTGATGTCAATCAAGCATCTGGCTACCAGGTATTGAATCACTCAGCATTGCGAGTTGCGCTCCGTTTCAATGGGCAGTCGATCGTTCTTGGATTATCTGAAAGTCTCGTAAACGCGTTATTGGCCGAGCAGCAAATTGCTTTAGCTGACACAAATGTTGATATTTTGCATTTATTGATACGGCTAAAGATTTTGCCGAACTTGCCCCAAGGACTAGAGTTTGTTGATTTGGCGATGACGCCGACAGGCGCGCTCGAAGCTCCGTTTGACGCCTTACCAGAACAGGTGTCACTCAATGCGGTGCACGCGCAGACCTCCGAGCCCTTAGGATGGGGCATGACGATCTATGCGATGCCTCAGACAACGCTTAAGGCATTTTTGAAATGCTTTGAGTTTCTGGTTGTTGACTCGATGCCTTCACCTTTGCTCACCGCGCAAATCCCCATGCCGATCATCGCGGCTCGTACCACCTTACCAGCAGATCAGTTACACGATCTCGCGGTTGGTGATGTCGTTATTTTTAGTTAGGGTTAAACGTGGCAGATCCTAAATTTTTTATCGATGACGGCGAGCAACAGTTATTTTTGGTGCCCTTACTTGGTGACGGCGGTGTGGGTGATTTGGTCGAGCTCCACCCTGGGCGCATAAAGATTGGCGCCGCCGAGTCTGATGACATTTATTTGAATTTGGTTGGGGTCGCGCCGAGCCACGTGAGTCTTGTGTACTTGGGTGGGCAAATGACTGTGCTGTCAGCAGCGCACGAGCTACGTCTAGAGGGTGTGCTGCAAAAACAGTTTCCGTTCGATTGGAATCCTTTGCAGGTGTTGACTCTTGGTAGCGCACATCTCACGTATGGTCGCGAAGACAGCGCTTGGCCACCAATACCTGAGATTGAACAAGAGCCAGAGCCTGAGGCTCAGCCAGAGCCTGAGATCGAGGAATACGTTGCGCCAGTCAAGCGTACCGTTAAAGAAAGTGCTGTGATCTCTGCGCGGCGGGGCGCCATCGTCTTTGCAACAGCTGTCAGTTTGATTGTAATCGGGCTACTAGCCAATCTATTTTTTGGCAGCCGCGACATTGTGAGTCCGAACGACTTGTCGATTGAGAAAGCGTATCAAGAGATTCATCAACTCCTGCAGTCTGACAAAGAGAATTTTGCTGGAATCAAACTCGAGAAGCGTATTGACGGCGCGCTGGCGATCTCAGGGTTTATGGAAGATCAGAAGAGTTTTTTGTTATTAGCCGATTCGGTACGCAACCAAGCGATCAAAACCCGAGGCAATGTTCGCTTTGATGCGCTCAGTAAAGACAAACTGTCGGAGCAGATCAAGGATCTCATCGGTAACTACCCCCTGCGGCATACCTTGACGATTTCGGGTAATGACATTCATGTCGACATCACTGGAGTGAAGACGGCAGATCTTGATCTGGCGAATTTGAAAAATGAGTTAGATCGAATTAATGATCGCATCACGCCCCGTGTTTTTCATCATACCGTTCAGACGCTTGACCCGAACGACTTAACAAAAACGATTAATGCGCAACTTGCGTCATCGCCGTTGACGCGTAATTTAAAGTTTGAGATCAAAAATAAGACGCCAGCGATACGAGGCGTTATCGCGGCTTCAGCCGAAGAGCAGACGATGCAAGTCGTGCGGCAATTAACCAGCACGATGATGCCACGTTTTCCCATCACCGTAGATATTGCGACCGATCAGAAAATCAATTTTCAGGTCAGTAGTGTTGTGTTGGGCGGTGCCGGAGCCGTCGCCAACATCACTCTTAGAGGCAAGACAGAATCCTTTCGTGTGGGAGAGCAGGTGTTTGGGTTGGGTGAGCTTGTTGAGATTCGAAAAGATGGCGTGGTCGTGAGCTCTAAGTCGAAAGAGCTCTTTGTTCCAGGGAAATTTAACCCGTCTTGATGTGTGTCAGCACCATATGTGTCGATGACCGATTGTGAAGAGAAGCGAAAAATGGCCTTGCAAATCAATCCAGGTATTGTGGCACCAAATGGTGCGCAAGATAGCGGCTCTCAGAAAGCGGCCGCTCCTAACGGCGTACCAAACCAAGATGCTGCAAATCAGTTCGCCGATTTATTAAAGCAGCCCGCCGAGCAAGAGGCGCCAAAGGCGTCTTCGATGCCTAAGTTTGGCAGCCCGTTTCAGTCGGCTGCTCGTTCGACGCAAACCCAGAGTTCGACCTCGCAGACCACGCTAGAGAGCGCTGCGTCTTCAGCGGCTTTGGGGGCTACTCCCAACTCGCCGAGCGATAGCGCTCTCACTGGCACGCTCGATCAAGATGCGGCCAATCAGCTTGCCGATTTGTTGAAACAATCGGATGGGCAAACAGCGAAGCAGGCACCGTCGACTGCTAGCTTTGGTGGCGCACCGACGTCTGCTCCCGGCTCGGAACAAATCCAAGCCTCAATGAAGCAGACGGGCTTGCTGTCGAAAACGTCTCAATCCGAAATGGTGCAGACTAATCTTACGGGAACGGCCTCGTCAGCAGATCAAACCCAGCGGGCTCCAGCGAACCCTCTTAACGAGGGCGCCTCAACTGAGGTGCCTGAATCGGATACCGCGAATAAGTTCGCTGAGATGTCGAGACAGCCTGGTGAGAAGACAACTTCTCAGGCATCGTTGACGACCCCTGCTAGCAGTTCGTTTACAGCGGCTTCTTCTGCGGATCAGGCTCAGAGTACAGCAGCGCAAACAGCGACTCCCCGAGATGGTGCTGCACCGTCGGCGGCTGGCGCTAACCCTGAGGGTTCGCCCGCGGAGGCCATGCAGAAGGCACAGATCTCGCAGCCAATGCAGACGGCTCAGCCCCCGCAGGCACTCGGTGCCTCTGCCCAGCAAGCTGAATCGACGGAACACGAGAAGTCGAGTCGTATCGCAGGCGAGGCAACGGGAGCCTTGAGCGAGTCGCAACTCGCAGCGGCGGCCGGCTTTCAGAGTTTGACCGGTGCGACGTTAAGCTCGCCAGAAGTAAAGGGTGCCGATGCGACGACTCAACCTAGCGTAGACGGCGAAAAAATCAACGCCATGATGAATAGCGTCACCAAAGAATTGGGGATGCGCGATTTATCTCAGTTAAAGCTTGGCGGTGAGATGACCCTTAAGCTGGATCAAGGCGCGCTTCCAAACACTGAAGTTAAAGTGCGTTTTGACGGCAATGAAATGGTGATTACCGTTGATTCTCAGACCAATGACGTGAACAGTTTCTGTACCGATAACCTTGCCCTGCTTCAGCAGTCGGTGTCGGCTGGGATGGCAGAGGACATGAAGGTGCGGGTAGAGATTCGTAACCCGCCCACTGATCAACCTAATCAGCGACGTGATGAGCAAGGCGGTGGCGGGCAAGGCGGTTCGGGTAAGGGGCAGTCTGACGGGTCTTCTGGCGATTCAGCGCAGAGCGAAGCCAATGAGTGAGAGGACACTTGCTCGCTTTGAGTGCAACGCGAATGCTTGAATCCATCTACGTGCTTGCCATACGGTTGTATGAAACCAAAAATTACCCTCAAGCCTTACGCTTGATGGAGTACGTGTTGCGTGCACAGGCGCCAGAATTTAAGCACGTCTTCGCGGCGGCGGTGATGTTGCAGGCCGACCAACAAATTGAGCGGGCGCTGGCGTTTTATAAGCGCTGCGCTTTGCTGGACCATGATCAAGATCCTCGTGTGACCTTGGGGCAAGCGCAATGCTTAATCTTGCTCAAAGAGTATGCGCAGGCACTGCCGTGTCTAACCCAAACGTGGGAACGACTGAAGGGCTCTGGCGTCTCGCCTCAATTGAGAAATCAGCTTGTGAAGACCTGCTCAGCGCTAATGGATCGCGTGGGCCAATTAACCAAGAGTTGATCATCAGGACAAGATCAAGTTAACGACGGAGATGAAGGTGGAAAACGAAACCTCAAAGATAGATTTGTTTGCTGCTGCAAAACTTTTTAGCGAGGGTAAGGTCCTGAGCGATGCGATCGGGGTCTCTCAGGGCTTCAAAGACGCTTTGTATTCAATTGCGGTCGTCGATTACGAGGCCAAGCGCTACGATCAGACGCTGCAGGGCTTGAGGCTTTTGGTGATTCTTGACCAGAATAATGCCGATTATTGGGCGCTGATGGGTAATGCGTTGAAAGATTTGGGTTTGTATTTAGAGGCGATCACGGCGTGGAATATGGCAATGGGGCTTGCACCTCAATTTAAAACTGCGATGGTCATTGCACGCGTAGCGGTGGCGATCAAAGACAAAGACTGGGCACGCGAAGGCTTGATGATGAGTTTGGCACACCTTAAAAATAATCCCAAAGATCAGGAAGATTATCGAAAGTTGTTAGAGGCGTATGAAGCCTTTTAAATATAGTGACTTGAGCACAACATTCGATAGCCTTCGCAATCTCTGTGAGTGATCGTAATACTTGAGCAAGTTGCGGGTACATAGAGTAAACAAGCTGAAATACACGGACCCAAGGGGTTCGCTAAGGAGAAATGATGTCAACAGTTGGTGGAGTGGGCGGTCAACGTACTGTATTTAATGAGGGTCTGGGTGGCGCACAAGACGTTGGTTCAGTAAATGGCGCTTCTCAGGTTAAAGGCTCGAGTGGCGGCACGCCTGTGCGCCCAGTTCTGGAACTAGGTGGAGCTGGAACTGGGGTCGCTTATTCGCAACCGAGCCCTTTAGAGCCCAGCCACTTGGTCCTGCCGTCATCGATTACTGATTCGGCGAACGTTGATATCACTGCCTGCTTGGTATTGCTCTTGCATACAGCGCTTGAGATGAGAAAGGATCAACGTGAACAATGGATCGCCCAAGCGCAAAATGCTTTAGAGACCTCAAATACGGCGGCTGACCTGCAGAAGCAAGCTGCATTAGACAAGCTGATTGGTGAGTGCGTCACGACCGGAGTGCAGGCTGCGGTATCGGTGGCCTCATGCGCGGTGGCGGTGGTTGAGGCCGGCAAGCTCAAGGGTGCAGAGGCCGACGTGGGAAAACAGGCTGACGGCATTTATGGCACCGATAAAGATATCAAAGCGGGTAAGTCAAAATCGGCCTCCGCCTCGGGCGTTGAAGGAGACGACGATGCGGGCATTCAATCTCAAGCGAAGGCAATTATCAGCGAAGAAGGCTTAACCAGCAGCAGCCTTGGCGGTGAGTCTGTCGGTCTCGAAGAAAATGGGATCGAAACCCAACAAAAATCCCTCAAAAATGCCCAAAAAGTGGAAGCCGAGCGCGTTCAAACCGAAGGCGGTACGAATGAGCCCCAAGCTGCGGATAGCAATAAGGTGAGTAATAAAGCGACTGAGACAAAGAACGCAGACTCAATAAAAGAGCAACTTAAAGAAAAGGCGCAATTTAAAGCCAAAGCCACGTCCTTCGAGCAAGCCAAGATTCAGGCTAAGACCCAGGCCTGGAAGTCTGCGATCGAGCTTGGTGGCTCGGCTGCTAAGTTTGCATCCGCTGCTGGTACGTATCAGTCTGAGGCCGAGAGTGCCGCTGCAGCCAAGGTAAAGGCCTTGGCCGACTTCCAAAATACGGCCGCAAGCAATCAGCTTGACTTTGTCAATGAGCTGAGGGATTACGCAAGCGCGATCCTGAGCACTATCCGCGATGTGGAGTCTGCGCGCCACGCAGCCTCAAATGCTATCGCCAATATATAATACTTTGGTATTATTACTAAAGGCCTAAATGGGCGAGGCAGCTTTGGCTCACTCAACTAATTCATTTGGACAAATCATGAGCGATATTAAAGTTTACGAAAAAGATACAGACCGGTTATTGGTTGAGGTTGCGATGACAGGCGCTGTGTATGGTTTGGACAAAACGATCGCTCCGATTGTGGACTATCTGAAGGACATTCCTCGTACGCGCGGTGCTGGTTTGCTGGCAGGCGCCTTAGGAAAAATTTCGGTCAAACACTACGACGAGGCAATCGTTTTGCTGAACTTCATCATTGAAGATGCAGACATGGCTAAGTACAAAGATGAGGCGCAAGGTTTCCTGGCGTTGGCTTATAAGTTGAAGGGCGATATCTCTAGCTTTAACAAGGTCGCGGCTAGCTCGAGCTCTGGGTTAGCCTCTGCTCTCAAATAGTTTTCTTGACACACGCGCTCGCCGATGGCTGAAGATTACGTCCATGATGTTCAGCGACAGACGCGTGCCGAGACTTTTTTTCGAGTACATCGGACAGGCATCGCCGACGCCGCAGCGATTAAAGCCGAAGATATCGAAAAATTTAATAGCATTGTGTTTGGACCCGACGCTGAGCAGACTAGCAGCGGCGAGCAAGATGTGCCGGTACTTGAGATGCTTTCACCCGATGCGACTCAGGCGGACAAAATCTCGTCGACCTTGAAACTACTTAAATACCTGCCAGATCTTTAATATGCAACTCATCAAAAAACTTCTCGTGTACGGTCTACTACTCGGTTTAGTAGCCTGTACCCAAGAAATACTCCTTAGAGATTTGAGTGAATCTGATGCCAACGAGATTGTGGCCGTTTTGAGTGCGAGCTCGATTGAAAGCAAAAAAACGTCAGATGCGAAGGGTAAGTCATTTTCTGTCACGGTTCGCTCTAACGAAATGCCCCGGGCAATTTCAGTATTGAAGGCTTTGGGGTTGCCCAAGGCGCCTCGTCCAAGCTTAAATGATGTGTTTCGCTCAAGCGGCTTTGCGCCAACGCCCTTTGAAGAAAAAGTTCGGTATTTGTATGGCTTAGCTCAAGAGCTAGAACGAACAATCTCCTTAATTAACGGGATTTTGAGCACACGCGTGCATGTGGTGATTTCGGATCAAGAGTCAAAGAACGCCGACATGCAACAATCGAAAGCTTCGGTCTTTGTGAGCTATGACGATCGCTATGATCTTGATCAGTTTGTTCCTAAAATCAGAAAGCTAGTCAGCGACTCGATCGAAGGCTTGACCCCTGCACGCATCGAAATCTTAACGATCCCGACTCGGGTCGATTTGCGTCAATTGACCGAGGTGCCGATCACCTCGTTCATGGGCGTGCGTATCCACAAAGACGATTTTTGGATATATCTCGTTCAGTGGGCGTTTTTGCTAGGTGTTCTAGGCTTGTGCGGCGGGCTGTTTGTCGCGGATTATCTGCGTCGGCGAAAAATGGAGCTCAGCCAAATGTCCAAGGCGAAAACGGGAAAAGTCGACGCGGCTAAGCGATGAGTTTCGATCAGCGGCTCTATCAGTTTGTCTTTGAACCCGCTGCAGACGCACCGATCGAAGCGGTGCGCAGTCTATTCAGTGAGGGCGAACAGGCGCTACTGTCAACGCTTACCCACCGTGAACAAGATCTGCGCCGCTTAGCGTTGAAAAAATTAAATCGACTCAGCCCAGTCAAGGATATTCGCCTTGCGACATTCGAAACAGATAGCTTGAATCGACTGGCCTTGCTGTCGACGAGTGAGTGGAGACAATTAGGACTCGGAGTGGCGCTGTTACCCTTTACTGGTCGGATTGCTCGCTCAATGGACGGTAATTTTAGGCGTGGTATTCGCACTGCGTTAAATGAGTCGCAAATCGAGGCGTTCGATGCCCTCTCTGCTGATGCCGCGCTGGCTTCGAGTCGCCCACAGTTCATCGCACCAAGCGTAATCTGGAAGAATATGGAGTTGGTGTTCGCAGGTGGTGTGCGTTCAATTCTAGAACAGGTATGCGCTTGGCCAAGCACCATCTCAGAGCGAACCTTATGGAAATTCTCAAATGCGCTTGCTCCAACAATCAATCCGATTGTGACCGATATACAACCTCAACATATTGAAGTTTTATGCAAAACTTTACTACCAAACCACCCGTGGTTGTTGTCCTCAAACAAGACGCATTAAGTCTGGCGCCTGGTGTCACGGTACTGAAGGCCGAGGCCTATGGCGTCTTGATGGATGCCCAGAATGCGAAGCAAGCGGCCAGTGAGCAAGCGCAACGTATTATCGATGCGGCTCAAGGGCAGCTTGAACGGGCTCGCGCCGACGGCGAAGTCTTGCGTGAACAAAAGCGCTTTGAAGGCCAGCAGCAAGGTAGGCTAGAGGCACGCGCTGAAGTCGCCGAGTGTTTGTCGCAGTTAAATGGCAGCATGCAAGCTTGGATCGACGCGGTTGAGCCCAATTTGATTGAGTTAGTGACGCGTTGTGTAAAAGAGATTATTGAACGCACAGATCGCAGTGCGCTTATTCAAGAGTCGGTAGATCGTGGTTTGGCAGAGCTATCTAGCGCCAATGAAATCAAAATAAAGATCGCGCCCTCGCAAGCCGAGACGATCCGGCCCTTGTTGGCTTCGATTGCTGACAGACATGGTTTGCGCGCAACTGTTCGCTTAGAGCCTGATGCGATGTTAAAAGAAGGGGATTGTATTGTTGAGTCTCCGATGGGTGTCGTCGATTTGCGCATCGATACTCAATTGCGCCTGATTAAGAACGCATTAGAGACATAGCTGCTACATGCAAACCGATCTTGCGACCAACGATCTGACCGGACTGGCGATAGTCAATCCCTCAATTGATAGCTTTGCGCGCACGCGTGGGGACAACCCCTTTTTGGCGGGGCTAGAAAGGGCGGCTATTCGTCTGCAGCGGTTACATACCAAAGGCGTTGCTGGCAAGGTCATTGAAGCTGTCGGTACTGTTGTGAAAGTCGCATTGCCAAACGTGGGCGTTGGCGACTTGGTCGAATTTAGAAAGTCAGACGGCAAGACTTTATGCTTTGGTGAGGTGGTGGGTTTTCAAGCAGACTTAGCCATTGTGGCTGTCTTGGGCGAGAGCATGGGAATCTCAGCTCAGACTCAGGTTGTGCCAGCCGGTGCCGCGCAAAGCGTTGAGGTTTCGGAAGAGTTATTAGGTCGAATCTTAGACGGCATGGGACGCTTATGCGATGGGGGCCCACCCCTCAGCACTCCTGGCGTCATGTGTCCGATTTATCGGGATCCCCCGCCACCACTGACACGCAAGATCATTGATCGACCACTGCCAATGCGGGTTCGCGTGCTTGATGGGTTGCTCACAGTGGGTGAGGGGCAGCGTGTCGGAGTGTTCGCCGCCGCGGGTGTCGGCAAAAGTACGATTTTGTCTCAATTGGTTCGAGGGGCAGAATGCGACATCCGTGTGATTGCCTTGATCGGTGAGCGCGGACGCGAGGTGCGAGAGTTCGTTGAGCATAGTCTCGGCAAAGAAGGCATGGCAAAGTCCATCATCGTGTGCGCAACCTCTGATCGCTCATCGCTTGAGCGCGCTCGGGCGGCTTATCTAGCCACAGCAATCGCTGAATACTTTCGAGATCAAGACAAAAAAGTATTGTTGCTGATGGATTCAGTGACGCGTTTTGCACGTGCATTGCGCGAAATTGGCTTGTCGGCGGGCGAGCCGCCAGCCCGACAAGGCTTTCCGCCCTCGGTGTTTGCAACCTTGCCTCGCTTGCTTGAGCGCTCTGGGATGGGCGCCTTAGGGTCTATTACTGCGTTGTACACAGTGCTGGTCGAAGGTGACGACATGACCGAGCCTATCGCCGACGAAACGCGCTCAATTCTTGACGGCCATATTATTTTGTCGCGTGATTTAGCGTCGGCTAATCACTTTCCTGCTGTGGATGTATTGGCGAGTGCCTCGCGCGTCATGTCAATGATCGATACGCCTGAGCATTTAAAGCTTGCGGGACGTATGCGCGAGTTGATGGCGTCGTATAAACGCTCTGAGATCTTGGTAAAAATTGGCGAGTATAAAAAGGGTGCCGATAAAACTATCGATGAGGCGCTTGATAAGTGGCCCCGCATCCTCGAATTTTTAAAACAAGGCACCAACGAGTTTATGACCTTCGAAGAGACGCAGACTAAACTCAAAGAGCTAGTTGGCTAGCGAGCCTCTGGCTTCAACATCATTTCTGTAAAGTACGATCAACAATGCGTTTTTTGTTGGAAGCCTCATCGATGCTGACATCAACAGCACGCAGCTCCTGCCAAGTCTCGAGTTGATTTGGGTCGACCTCGAATTTTTGAGCTAATACCGAGCGCTCAAGAGGGCGCAGAGTAAAGTGCTGTTGTACGGTTCTGATTGATTTCTTTCCTCGAATCCGACCCGTATGATGAATTGCCCGACGGCGCAATAAGCTCAGTATTACGACCCAGGCCACCAAAAAGGCGGCAACATAAAAGAAGGGCGCTATGCGCGTCCATATCGCGACCCAATGAAATAAATTACTCGGGTCTATATCCAGTAAAAGATCGTCAATGTATTCATAGGCTAAGAACCACAAGTCACGCATAAAGTAGATGAGCAAACCCCACGCCACTAGCGTTAAGGTGAGGTCTCTGGCACGCATTAACAGCGGGATTTCGCGCGATTTTAAAATTGGCGGCCAAGCGGGTTGGGCTTGAGATTGCTTTGACGTCAATGCACACCTCGATCAGGGCTGACCCAAGTGCCTTTCTTATGAGCGGGTCGAATGAGTGCCTTGTATGTACCCACCACGCAGCTGCACGTTTGTATCGCCCAGTAGGCTAAGGGATACCAGACGATCCAAATAAACTCACTCAATAAATTTTTTTCGTAGCGCCTGTCGAGCAACATTCCAACCATGCACTGAATCAAGTAAGTACAGGCCAAGATGACTCCCCACCACTGAGGAATAAAATTTTGATAAATGCTCAAGGGGTCATCGGTCAAGATCTGGTGGATGTTTAAGAGGGTGAACCAAAGCACCATCGTGAAGGCCCAAAAGATACTGATATAAAAGTTAGACATGACCAGTATCAGCCCCCATGACTTTGAGGCAATCAGGCGGCGGGCTATTTTCATGGCAGCCTGTGCGCCGCCCTCAGACCAGCGCACACGCTGTCGCCATAAGCCCCTTAGTTTTTCTGGCATCAAGATCCAGCATAAGGCGTTGGGCTCAAACGTTACTTTCCAGCCCGCCACTTGGATGCGTAAGGTCAGATCGACATCATCCGTAATCGCTTCTGGAGTCCATTGCCCAGCATCTAAGATGGCAACTTTTCTAAAGGCACAAATCACGCCAGAGACAGTAAAAAGTGCGTTGTCAATCGATTGGGTTCTCTTAATCATTCCGACGATTGAGGAGAACTCGCCGACCTGTAACCGACCTAATAAAGACGAGCGGTTGCGGATACGAGGATTGCCGGTGATCGCCCCTAATTTCTTATCGAGCAGAAAGCGTCGTACAAACCAAGTGATCGCGTGGCGGTCGAGCAGCGCATCACCATCAATGCAAACAATCAAATCGCCTTTTGAGAGCACAAGCCCAGTATTCAGCGCAGTTGATTTGCCCTGATTTTTGGTGAGATTAGCAACCCTGAGCTTGGGATATTGAGTCTGCAATTCAAGAAGAATCTCGAGCGTGCGGTCTGACGACCCGTCATTGATCGCGATGACCTCAAAGTTTGGATAATTTGACTGCATCAAAACCGACATTGTTTCGTGCAATTGATCTTGTTCGTTAAAACAAGGAAGCAACACCGAAACAAAGGGGTAATTTCGTAACTTTGGCGGCTGATCGGGATACGGTTGAAAGCGTTCGCGATAGAAGTAGTACAGAAGTGAGCCCGCGATCCAATACCAAGACATCACAAAGGGATAGCCAAAGCACAGGCGGGTGATCACTTCGGCCCAAGATCCTGAAAGAAGGGAGGTGGCCAGCAATGATAAGAAATCAGACATAAGTGGTGCTCGGCAAACTAGCTTATGAAAGTATACTAAAGTAGTATATAGTCCAATGCAGAGTTTGTAGCCTTATCCTGCCAGTTCACATAAAACCCCTGACCTTGATGACGATATTTAAACTAGGCAGATACTTGATCCTAGTGCTGGGATGCTTATTGGCCGCGAGCGCCTCCGGGCAAGCTGCGACCGGAGAGGACTTGTATCAACAAGCCTTGCAACTCAATAAGCAGGGGGAGTATCAGCGCTCGGCCAAGATCTTACGTTCGTTGATGGCGGCTCACCCTGAGATTGAGCGCTACAAATCAGATTATCTGGCGGTCGCAAGCAGCGCTAAACAGTGCACCGAAGTCTTGAAGTTTGCGTCTCGGTCTTATGTGCTCGGTGCGGCTGTTTATGTTCAAGATGCAATATTTTCGTGTGTAGTCGCGACGCAAAAATTTGAAGACATAGAAGCCCTTGCACAGACCATATTAAATGTCCGCAGCAAAGACCAAGCGATTGTAGACAGATTGATTAACTTGGCGATGGCTAGCAAAAATGAGCGAGCAGCCCTGTCATGGTCGGCGCGCTATACCAACGACTATCCGGAAGAACTCAATGCATGGCTGCTGCGCGCTCAGGTTTTACAGGACTTTAATCAGCGTTATCCTGCTCTGTTGATCTATGAAAACCTATATCAAAAGTATCCAAATAACGCAGTCGTGCAGCGTAAGGTGCTTGAGGTTCTACTGGATTTGGGTATCCCGCATCTCGCGTTCACTCGCATTGAAAAATTTAATTTCAGCCATACGGATATCCAAAAACTTCGTGCCATGGCGAACTCTGGCGCGGTTGATATCAGATGGTCCAATGCCGATCCTGCGACTGGAGCACAGCGTCGACGCTCACTTGATCGCGCTATCGCCGAGTTGAAGCAGGCGCTGGTGTTCGCGCAGTCTGTTGCAGGCGAACATATATTCACAGAGCAGATACAGAATGATCTAATTGTGGCTTATGAGCGGCGTCGAGACTGGCCGCGTACGATTGCGCTGTACGAGGAATTGGTGGCTGACGGCAAGCGTGTGCGTGACTACGCCCGACTTTCGGCCGCTATTGCGTATGGTGCGAGTTATCGAGTTCGTGAAGCAGGGACGATCCTTACCGACCTGTATCAACGCGATCCAAGCGCAGCAGAAGTTGCCTTCGAGTATTACTTTAACCTTGTCGATCAAGACCGCTATCCGGAAGCGAAAGACGTGATTGATCGACTCGTGTTGCAGTTTAAAAAGCGCTCGGCGTCATCTGAGGCTAGTGGCCTAAATTACACTCAATTGTTAATTAATCAGGCTTATCTTGACGCCTATCAAGATCGCCATGGCGCAGCGTTTGAAAAGCTGAAGCCTCTCTTTGAAAAGGCGCCCGCTAGTACTGACTTGTTGATTGCAGCTGGGACGATCAGTGAGTGGCAGGGCAAGTCTAGGGCCTCAGAAGAGTATTTTTTGATTGCGTCAAATCAGGATCCTCGCAACATCGAGGCCAAGCTTGGTGTAGCCAACGCGTTAATGAGCCAAGGCGAAATGAAGCCGATGCGCGATACCTTGGCCGAAATATTGAGCGATTACGGAGATTTGCCAAGCGTCAAAAAGGCCGCCGCAAGGATGGACCGATTAAAACAAGCCTTTGTGACCGGCACCTTTGTGTTGGGCAACGGTGACTATGGTGTGCAAAAAAACAATAACTGGACTGCTGATCTGCGCGCTTACTCAGAACTGTATGACGATCATTATCGTGGTTTTGTGCGTTATCGGGGGCTCAATAGTGGGCCTGCGATTCCCGCAAATGTGCAGGGATTTGGGGCGGGTATTCAGTACACCGGAAAAAATCGCGATGCAGAACTTGAGATTGGCGACCTTAGCTACGCGAGGTTGCAGTTCAATCAAAGTCTCGATGACCACTGGGGCTACAGTTTGTCGTACGAAAGAAATGCGTTCTATCTGCTTCCGGGGTCGCTGTATGTGACTTATGCAGGTAACGTCTCGGGCGTCAATCTCAGATGGAAAAATGGCGACACTACCGATGCATTTGTGGGCTATCGCTATTGGGTGTTAACCGATAACATCAAACAAGAGATTTTCGGCGCTATCTCGCAGAACCTTGTGACTCGGTATAACTTCAAGCTGGATGTTTCGGGGTGGATTGGTAATCAACAGAATACGAACCCTAATGTGGGATATTTTGCCCCGGCCAATCAAACTGAATACTCAGGCAATATCAGTATGAGATTTTTGCAATGGCGCAGTCCAGGAGAGCAAAAATATGATTTTTGGCACCGTATTTTTGCCTCTTACGGAGTGGTCACCCAACAGGGATACGCAACACTTCCGATGAATAGAATTGGCTACGGTCAGGACTTTAACGTTGGCGATAAAAAGACGATTAGCTGGGGATTGGGCAGGACGAGTTTTCCGTTTGACGGCAGCAAATCAAGCTACCTCACTGGCTACCTAAATTTCGAGGTTCGCTTCTAATGAGATTCGTCCAGCTGGTGCTTTTATGTTTTGTGTCGATCAGCTTTAGCGCTTGGTCGAAAAGTGATTTTAAGGTCTTGAGTTTTCATGATGTCGTCGCGACCCAGGCCGACATCAGAGAGTCTGATGATGTGACCGTTGATCACCTGAGTAATTATTTTTCATGGCTCAAACAAAATGATTATGCTGTTGTGTCGATTCAGGACATCGTTGAGTTTAAAGCCGGCAAAAAAAAACTACCTGATAATGCCATCGTTTTGACGTTTGATGATGGGTATAAAAGTTTTTATAAGTATGTCTATCCACTTTTAAAATCCTTTAATTATCCTGCCACACTCGCTGTTGTTGGATCTTGGCTTGAGGTGCCTGAAGCGGGCACCGTGCAGTACGGAAGAACGCCCATCCCGCGTACCAAGTTCTTGTCGCTTGCCGAGCTTAGCGAACTGTCTCGTAGCCCGTTGGTAGAAATTGCCTCTCATACCTTCAACTTGCATCGCGGCGTACAGGGTAATGTGCAAGGTAACGATATGCCAGCTGTGACGACTTTTGCTTTTAATCCAAAAACCAAAACATACGAGTCTGAAAAAAATTATTTGCATAGGATCAAACAAGATCTGATTGCTAACAATCAATGGATCAAAAAACACACTAATCGCACGCCACGCGTTGTGGTGTGGCCTTACGGCCGCTATAACGCGGCTGCGCAAAGATTGGCTAAATCGGTCGGTTTAGAGATCGCTCTTGCCTTGGATGATGCAGAGGATTTAGACGAGCAGTCGCTTGATCGAATCAATCGGATTTATTTGGTAAACAATCCTACGATCACTCAGTTTGCCGATCTGCTAAGGGGCGCCGACCCCTATCCAAAACGGGTGATGCATGTTGATCTGGATTACATCTACGATCCCGACCCTGAGCAGCAAGAAAAGAACCTAGGTCTATTACTTGAGAGAATTAAAAGTTCAGGCGTCAACGCTGTTTATCTGCAAGCCTTTGGTGACGAGGCCGGAACCGGCGTTGCAAACAGCTTGTACTTTAATAATAGACACTTGCCCGTTAAAGCGGATCTGTTTGGCCGGGCGAGTTGGCAAATCCGGACCAGACTGAGGGTCAATGTATACGCGTGGATGCCTTTACTTGCTTTTGACCCGGGGCCAGAAAAAAGCAAGACGCTTGATTGGGTAGAGTCTGTTGATGGCAGTATCGGGATTGGTTATCGGCGCCTGAGCCCCTTCTCAGAGAGGTCTCGGCAATTTATTCGAGACATTTATGAAGATCTTGCTCGCTATACCTATTTTTATGGCATCGTGATTCACGACGATGCAACGCTCTCGGATAAAGAGGATTCAAGTCAGGTCGCGCTCTCTTATTATCAAAAAAACTGGGGGTTGCCGCCAAGTGTTCAGGACATCACGGGTAGTTCTGAGCTACGTGAAAAGTGGATGCTCCGTAAAACCGAAGCGTTGACAAATTTTGCCTTAGATCTCAAGAAAGTTGCTGAGGAGTACAAAAAACCACTGAGGCTGTCGAGAAATTATTACGCCGAGGTCGCTCTTAATCCTCGCGCGCAAGAGTGGTTTGCGCAGTCAATCACGAATGGCTTATCCAATTTTGATACTGTGGCCTTAATGGCGATGCCTTACATGGAGAAGGCAGCGAACCCCAAAAAGTGGTTAAAGGATTTAGTCGATCACACTAAAGATTATCCAGGTGCACGCCAGAAAATAATCTATGAGTTGCAGGCAAAGAATTGGGATACCAAGAAAGCCATCCCGAGCGAAGAGCTGCGCGACTGGATGAGAATGCTCAGAATTCAGGGGGCATTAAATTTTGGCTACTATCCTGATGATCCGTTTACTAATCATCCGAACATGAGTGTGATTCGACGAGAGCTTTCGACAGAGTCGCAAGTATTTGAATAGGCCGTATCTGGGAAGGAGTACCGTTTGATGCGTGAATATTTTTTGCGGATTGTTCTGACTGTTGTCATTACCCCCGTTTTGTTGTCAGCCTGTTCTACGACGAGTCGTTACGCCGTCACAGACCTGGGTCAGGCGCAGTGGGTCGATCTATCGCACTCTTACGACGCGTCGACACTTTATTGGCCAAATAACGTCAAAGGCTTTGAACATGTCGAGGAGTTCAAAGGAACGACTCCAGGAAATTATTTTTATTCCTCCTACTCGATCAGCACCCCAGAGCACGGTGGCACCCACCTTGACGCCCCAATTCATTTTTCCGAAAAAGGCTTAACGCTTGATCAGATTCCTCTGAGCTCGCTGACGGGCAATGCGATCGTCGTAGACGTTAGCGCTAAAGCAAGTCGTGATCGAGATTACCTTATTGGTGTAGACGATCTGATTGCTTGGGAACAGCGCAATGGTCAAATCCCAACCAGAAGTATCATTTTGTTTAAAACTGGTTATGGCTCGAAATATCCATCAAGAAAAGAATATTTTGGTACCGAGAAAACAGGGCCCGAAGCGATCCCCGACTTACATTTTCCTGGGATCTCTGCGCAAGCGAGCACTTGGTTGGTGGATCACCGTCAGCCTAAGGCTGTAGGGATCGATACCGCGAGTATCGATTATGGGCAGTCAACCGACTTTCAAACGCACCGGATTTTGTTAGGCAATAATATTCCTGGCTTTGAAAATTTGGCAAACCTTGATGTGTTGCCGGTCACAGGGGCTTATGTCGTTGCACTACCCATGAAAATCGCCGGTGGCAGTGGTGGCCCTTTAAGAATCGTTGCCGCGGTGCCTAAAGCGACAGGACAAAGAGATTAAAAGACCGCTGTCAGGAAGGCTCAAGCGAGACTTAAGCAAAGGTCAAGCAAGTCGCCTTAAGTTTTGCCAGCTTTATCCTTGCGATCTTTGAGCAAGTCTTCAAACTCTTTGAAGCTGGTTTCAAGCTCTTGTGTCGAGAGCGACTTCGACCTCGGTCTGCGCGCGGCTTGCACCTCATCTGGGTCTGTGGGTAATGACGCAGCATCAAGCTCAAGCGCTTGGTCCGGTGAGACGAACAGGGGGTTGTGATGCCACGCATTTCCTGCTTCATCCAATTCAGTTACTTTGCTCGCACTGCGTGACCGTGGGGGTGCACTTGGACGCAAGTCTTCTGTTGAGCGATACTGCGGCGGAGGTTCGCGGTCGTTAAAAAATTTATCGACACTTGTTTCTGAAGCTTCACTCAGTGAGCGTTCACGTTGAGGGGCGCTTGGAATGCGTGGCGAGCCATCTTCATTGCGTCGACTACTTGGATGAGATAGCTGACCTTGGCGTGCAGAAGGTTTTTCATCAACCGATGGTGTCTGCGGCGTCGCTTTGAGTATCTTGACGATCGCCGCAGTGACCTTGAGATTTCTTCTCAGGTCGGCCGCAGTCAAAATCTGAACGTTACCGCGTTTGAGTAGATGCTTTTCAACCGCATTGGCAATGTTTTGACCGTAGCGTTGAACGATCGCTTGTTTGAACGCTTCGGTGGCCAAGATGCCGTTTCGCTGGGCATCCGTAATTTTGTTCAGATTCGTGATTGGCTTGCCCAACGCCTTCGCCGTTTTGCCGGCAACAGGGCTTTTCGCCTCTAGGCCAAGTACCACTCGTCCGCCAGTATCTTTGCTAAGGTGAATCGTGGCCTCGTTCTCAATCGAAGCGTTTTTAGCCAAATCCTCGAAAGCCTTGAAGGCAAGGGGTTTGGAGGAGCTTATTGGATTAGAGATGTTCGTCATAGCTTTTATCGTCTCGCAGGATTAATCACACGTCAAATCTCGATTATTTGTTGGAGAAATTGGTTTATTTACCTATCCTAGGTGCCGCATTTGTGATTTTTCAGTCATTTGTCGAGACCATTGGTATTATACTTTTGGATAACTCCTTAAGGTCAAATTGAGACAGGAATCTAGGCCGCCCATGTTGGAACCCCTTAACCTTGGTTTAGCGCTCGTTGCGGGTTTTTTGTCGACGCTCCAACCCTGCGTCTTGCCGCTTATTCCAATTGCTGTGGGGGGCGCCTTAAATCAGAACAAGCATGCGCCACTTTGGATCGGTTTGGGGATGTTGGGCTTCTACGCGCTGCTAGGGGCAATCACCGGTTTCATCGAACCACTCTTTGGTTTTGAACCTTCCGAGTTTAAGACGATTGGCGCAGTCCTGATGGTCTTGACAGGCCTGATTTTGCTTTTACCTCATATCTTTACGGGTGCACGGGTCTTTTATTCTGGCGTCATTAACCATCTCAACAAACGCGCGGCGACCCTCTCATTTGAGAGCCCTATTGCCTGTCTGTCGATGGGCGCCATTTTGAGTTTGATTTGGGCACCTTGCGCAGGCCCGATGCTCGCCTCGGCCCTCACGTTGTTGACGACAGGCTTAGTTGCTGAAGGCGCGAGTGACTTGAAAGGCATCTTGCAAGGCTCGATTTTGTTAGGTGTTTATGGGCTTGGCGCAGCGTTTCCGTTAGTGCTATTAGCTTACTTAACGAGAACTGCGTTTGCGCGCTGGCGCCCCACATTATTAAGAACTCAAAGCGTATTGACTAAAGCACTCGGTATCTTTTTTCTGATTTTCGGAGTGTTGATGTTATCGGGCGCAATGAAAGCGCTTGAAATCTACCTGTTACAGCTCTTGCCAGAGTCGTGGCTAGGGTTTGTGAATTCTATTTAATTGTTTTGATGCAAGTTTTTATTGAGAGCCGATGATGGCAGACACCATACCAACTTTACAAACAATGGCACCAGGGGCTGTCGCTCCAGCGATGGCGGGGGGCATCCCGGCGCAGGGCATACCCGCAGGTGGTATGCCGCTCGGTGTTGACGGAGCACCCATGGCGTCGCCAACGAGCCTTGCTCAGACCAATGCTTCGATGCCGGTGCAGTTAACCTTGCAGGTTGGCAGCGTGAGCATGGCCCTTGGCCAACTGTTAGAGGTTGGAGTCGGCACCATTTTGACAGACGAAATCACAAGTTTTTTTCCGAAGGTCAAAATGCTTGCAGGTGATCGGGTGATCGCTGAGGGGGATCTTGTGCAAGTTGAAGGCAAGGTTGGCCTGCGCATTAGCAAGTTGCTAGGGTAAGGGGTCAATATGTTTGCGGGGGTCAGTCAAGATCAATTAGCCCTGTTGGTTGGCTTGGGTTTGCTGCCCTTTCTGTTGATCGCTTGTACAGCGTTCGTGAAGATTGCGGTAGTGCTGTCTCTTTTGCGCAATGCCCTAGGTATCCAATCTATTCCCCCTAACATCGTGATCTATAGCATGGGCATCGTTCTGACTGCGTATGTCATGATGCCGGTTGCGCTTCAAGTGATCGATGTCGTTGATAGTTCATTTAAACGTGGCGTTCCCGTCTTAGATGACATTCAAAAGGTCGCAGTGCCATTCTTGGACTTTACTGAGAAGCATACTTTTACTAAGCAAAAAGAATTCTTCGTAAACTCGGCAGAAAAACTGTGGGGAAAAGACAGCGCCGATACGATCCTTGAAAGCGACAAGCCACTCATGAGATTAGTCTTTGTGATCCCATCATTCATGATTTCGGAGTTGACCAGAGCCTTTCAAATCGGATTTTTGCTCTACCTACCTTTTATCGTACTGGATCTGATTGTGGCCAATATTTTATTGGCCTTGGGGATGTCTACGATGTCGCCGGTGACGATCTCGTTGCCGATTAAGCTGCTATTGTTTGTTGGGCTCGATGGTTGGCAACGGTTGTTTGAAGCGCTTGTGCTGAGTTATGCGCGCTAATGGAAAACTCTGATGCTCACGACTAATGATGTTCTCTCACTTGCGGTTAAATCGCTCAGCTTGGTGCTCACTGGCTCATTGCCGGTCATCGTCACTGCTGCGGTGGCGGGGATTGCGATCTCGTTGGTGCAGGCCTTAACCCAGATCCAGGATCAAGGCTTGCCCACAGCCGTAAAGTTCTTGGCGGTGGTCTTTGTGCTCTTCGCGACTTATGCGTCACTAGCGAGTTCGCTAGCGGCGTATACCCTGACAATATTTAATTTTATTGCCAAAGTCTAGGGCGACGCGCGAGCGATAAAGGAACCCGCACCTATGCCGTTACAAATTGCGCCTGAGATGTATGGCGTTGCCGTTTTGGTGTTTGCGCGTGTCTATACCTTCATCAGTTTTTTACCATTGATTGGTGGCGATGATGTGCCGAGAATGGTGAAAGTGGTGTTTTGCGCGAGTATCACGCCGCTGTTGGCCTTTCCCTTATTGAATCAAGATCTGAAATTCGACGATCAGGCGCCCTTTCAGTTGCTATTGATCAAAGAGCTAGTGATTGGAGCGCTGATGAGTTTGATTGTGAGTTTGCCGCTCAGAATCCCAGAGATCATCGGTGACGTGATCGATAATCAGCGTGGCGCAGCGGTCACAGATTCGTTTAATCCAACCTCTGGTGAGCAGACGTCGATGCTGGGTCAGCTGCTCTCTTTAACGATCATGACTTATTTTTTAACCGAAGGTGGCTTGAATACCCTCGTGAACTTATTGGGTAGCTCGTTTTCTTTACTTCCGGTTGGTAGCGTTGAGATGCTTAATTTCGGTAATCAAAAACTCAACGATACCTTAACGCAACTACTTATCAATTATTTACGACTCTTTGCAATACTGGCCTTGCCTGTCATGGTGGCGATGTTTATGGCTGAGGTGGCGCTAGCCATTGCAAGCCGCTTTGCTCAATCGATGAATGTATTTTCAATGGCACAGCCAATAAAAGCGTTGTTGGCAATCACGATGATGATCCCGCTTTTGCCAAAAATTAATGCTGCGGTTCTTGATGCGCTGCGTGTCACGATGAGGATGTTTGGCTATGTCTGAAAAAACTGAACAACCAACCGCGAAAAAACTGCGAGATGCCCGAGAGCAGGGCAATCTCATGTCGTCACGTGAGGTGGTATCAACGGCTGTCGTTGTCGCGGGTGTGATAGGGCTTTCTATGGTTGGCCCGGATGTGCCCAAGGCTTTTAGGCTCGCAATGATTGAAGGCGTGCAATTAGCCAATCGGCCTGATTTCCCGGTGGCGGCAGATAATTTTTTACGCGTGGCTTTGACTCAGATACTCTCTGTGTCTGGTGTCGTATTTGTGGCAATCGTTTTAGCCGGAATTCTCAGTAACGTGCTACAGATTGGGATTTATTTTTCAGCGGCGAAGCTGGGGCAGGGCATGCAGTCTTTAAATCCAGTCAGCAACGCCACCAATCTGTTTTCAAAAAAGACGCTTGTGCAATTTGCCGTGAATTTAGTCAAAACACTGATCATATTAGCGGTCGCCTGGCATGTGATCTCTGGCGAAAAAAATCTTGTTGAGAAAATATATTCTTGCCGACTCGATATATTTTGTGGCTTACGCCTTGCCTCCTCGACCGTGTATAACCTGATCTTGTTCACGGTGCTCGCGATGGTCCCGGTGGCGGTGATCGATTGGGTGATTCAGCGCATCATTTATATCAGTGGTCTAAAAATGAGCATTGATGAGGTACACCGCGAATACAAAGAGTCAGAAGGCTCGCCTGAAATGAAAGGTCATCGTCGGCAGATGGCGCACGAAATCGTGAACGATACGAGTGCTAAACGAACAAAAAATGCGAGCGTGGTGGTGCGCAACCCTACGCACGTTGCGGTTGCCCTGCGCTACGCACCAGATTTTGTCGCGTTGCCCTATGTCGTTTGTAAAGGCATGGGCGCACAGGCTGAGCGCATTATTATGGAAGCAGAACGTGAAGGCATCCCAACTTACGAAGATATCGGTCTGGCAAGGGGCTTAAACGACGCTTGCGATGTGAATGATTTTGTGCCGTCTGACTTGGTCGAGCCGGTTGCCAAATTAGTGCGCTGGTTATATGTCAATTATCCTCAGAGGGTCTATCCAGGTCCTGAAGATAATGTGTAGCGGTCAAATTAACTGGCGTCTGGTGCGCGTGGGTGCCGTAGCGGTTGGACTGGTGGCTGGGACATCAGCAAACAGTTCACCAGTGTTCAAAGCGTTGTACGCTGCTTTTAAGAGCTCAGGGAGGTGCTCATCACTGATGTTGAGCTCGCTCGGATTAATGCCGCGCTCTTTAATGCCTGACAGTTCAACGAGGCGCTCGCCCATCGCTTTCACTTCATTCGATTTTTTGAGAAGCTCTTGTGCTTGCTTTCGAATACGGATGTCTTGGATGACTTTGGGATCAACGCTAGCCATGGCAGTATGAGGGATAGGTGAGATAAATGATAACGGTAACTGAATTTTATAGTGCTTTTGGCATTGATGGCGAAATTCCTGATGGCGATTTCATTGTGATTGATGAACAGGTCAGAGTAATGGCCAAACAAAATGAAGTGACTTTAATTTTTGACTCAATTCACGGAACCCCTCAAGATCTGAAACGTTTGTTTGAGGTCTCTAGAACGCTGGGCGAGGTGGTTCCTTTTACAACAAAGAGCGGCAAGCTTGCGATGAAAATCCTCTGCGAAGAGCAGACCATTCAAACTACAGCAGTCGTGCAGCAGGTCGATCTTTCGATGACGTTGATGCTCGCAAGTTGACTTCCTCCCCGCCCTATTTGGCTGCTGATTCTCATTCGCGCGCCTACGAGGCGCACCCGCGTTAGGATGCGATAGCTTCGTCAAGCGTGCGTTGTGAGATTGGCGATGTGCATGTTCGTGGCATGTTCCGTCTGCAAGATGCTTTTTGTCGTGTCTGCAATGTTTGCCTGCATCTCAATGAGTTCCTTCAAAAACTCTTGATCGGCTTTTAGAATCTGCTGAAGAAACTTGACATAGCCTTTTGTTTTGTCGGCTTCGGCTAAGTTTTCGCTGTTTTCGTACTGCAACACTGCAGTGTGGATATTGACGCCGTCCAAGGCCAGGTCTTTGACGGTTGTCCCAACAGTTTGAGCCAAACTAAAGTATTTCTGTGCCTTGGCAAGCTGTTGCGCACCTTCAGCGGCAGTTTTAGTCGCTGCGTCAGCAACTTTTTCAGAAGTCTCAAGCGTTGCTTTGGCGGTTTGGGCCGTAATGTCGGTCGCTTCCTTTGTTGTTTGCTGTACGGCCTCTGTAACGATGTTGGTCGCTTGAGCGGTCGACTCTTGAACAGTTTGTTGGACAAGATTCTCTGCTTGTTCGACCGCAGTCTGAGCCGTTTTTTGTATCACATCAGTGGTTTGTTTAATCACTGTTTCAGTGGTTTTTGTCGCGAGGTCTGCGGCCTCTTTCATTGTGGTTTCGGCGATTTCGCTGGCAATGTTAATTGCTGCAGCGGTGCTCTCTTGCGCGACGCCTTGAGCAGCGCCTGCTGCCGCAGGCCCGGCGTCCGCCCCAAAGGTGGCGATGGCAACCACGACTGCTATGGTAATTTCAGCCGCGATCATAATGGCCATTGCGTAGTAGTCTTGATTACTTTCGATTTCGTGGTTCATCTTAGCCATAGCTTCTGGAGTAGGTTCGATTCCCTTATCCTTTAGCATTTGTCGCAACATGGCTTTTTGCATTTGACCAACGCCCTCACCGATTCCCTCGGTCAGCCAGCCAGAAAAGTTTTTTCCTTCGATCGGCACTTGAGTCACAACCGTGGCGGCTACCATGAGCGGGCCGAACACAACACCTAAAGAGCCTGCGGTACAGACGGTCATAAAAATACTAAACGCTGTCATGCACCATTGGGCAATTTCCATCGCCTCTCGTTCTTTTTGAATTTCTACGATCTGATCTGCAGCCTCTTTTAACGCCGTGATCTGTGAGTTGTTTGCAGCTTGTTGTTTCAGACTGTCTTGTTTGATCTGCGAGTTCTGGGCTTGCGCTAGCGCTTCAGAAGTTTTTTGGATTTCGGATTGAATGATCTGAATGAGATCTCCCACCGAGAGGCTGGAGGTGTCACTCGGCAGCACAATCTTGGGGCGATCTAAAGGCGATATATTTGGTTTTTGGGCCGAGAGTGCCGGCGAGAGCACGTTGGGGCGCGCAGCAGCAATGGTTTCAGGGGTAACTGTTCCTAACGGCGCTGTGCCTTGGGTTCCACCAACAGCCGCGGCTCCGCCGTTGGGCGGTGTTGTGTCAAACCCAGTGGTTGGAGGGAGTGACGGTGGAAGATTACCTAATCGATCAGTTGCCATACAAAATCCTAATTAATCTATCGAATACTGCGCGCGCGCTTGAATCGCACGGTAGGGTGAATCCGTATCAGCGGTTGAGTTACTTCGCTTCTTTACCAGCGCGCTGGGTCGCGCGTGCACAAAGGTCTTTAGCGTGATGTGCAATATGCGCCCATTTGTCTGGGTATTTTTCGCAAAGGCGACTTGCCAATTTGAGCGTGATCGACGCTTGTGAAAAGTCGCCCATCAAAAACTGACATTGGCCTACGTAAAAATGGATTTCCGCATCCATTGCAGCTAAGGCGACAGCCGAGCCATAAACGGTAATCGCGGTTGCGTAGTCTTCTTTCGCTTGCAAGCAAGCGCCCAAAGCTTTGTAATTTCGCGATGCGCTTGGCTGAACCACAGTTAATTGATAAAGAATCTTGATGGCGTCTTCTAGCCGATTGTTGTCGTAATATTTGACACCGATGGCATACATGGCGTCAAAATACTTTGGGCTAAAACCAAGTTGTGTGCCGATCTCGCGGCCAGAAGATAAATCGAGCTTTGAGAGTACGTCTTGAAAGTAGCGCATCGAGTCTTCGCTCGAGAGCTTTTTTTGATCTAAGTAGCCCACTAGATACCCCTGCCAGTTCAAAAAGAATTTAATACTAAAGTACTATATTCTCAGTGTTTGAATGGATTTGCAATCTACATAGTCATATTAAAAATAAATTCAATTAAATCAATGGTTTAATTGCAATAATCCGGGTGGTGGTGTGAAACCAATGACGCAATCCTTTGCGGTGCCTACGTTCAGTCTGTCTTGCATCGAAACGCGTAGCCATGACAAGGCTGGGTTAGCAGTCTTAAGGACTCTTAAGACCCTCAGTGCATGCCACGGTTTCGACGTGAAGCGGGTGTTTTGGTTCAGCAATGCGGCGTGCCCTATCGAGGCCGAGCTTGTCGCGAGGTGGGGTGCCGCTTTTGTGGTGTGGGTTAGGATCGAGCCGTTCGAGTTGAATCGGTCGTTCAACGATCAGCTTAATGAGCTGACCTTAGACCTTCTGCCCAAAACAGTGGATACCGACTTTAATTTGGTGGTTCAGGCAGATGGCTATGCCGTCAACTATCAGGCGTGGACAGACCAGTTCTTGCAATATGACTATATCGGTGCGTCGTGGCCGCATGAAAGTACTGGTCGCGACGTGGGTAATGGCGGTTTTTCATTGCGATCAAAAAAACTGTATCGTGCCATGCTTGATTTGAGACGTCGCTATACGCTTGAGCGTTTGATTCAGGGCCTGCAAACGATTGATATCTGTGCAGATAAGTTTCTTGGGTATTCAATCCCAGAGGACAATCTGATTTGCAAAATTTACCGTCCTATCCTTGAGCAACAGTACGGTATCCGCTTTGCACCTGCTGAGCTTGCCGATAGATTCAGCATTGAAACGAATGCTGGTTCACCGTGGTTCGGAAGCAGTTTTGGTTTTCATGGACATTTTGCCGGAAGCTTCTATATCAAGGCAGATTGAAGAGCGACGACACATGGATCAGCAGGCATAAGATCAGCCGTGTAAGAGACGGCTTTCTATGAATCCGCTCGCGCCTCTCAAAGGGCATTGCTTAAATGTCGTCGCCTCGGCGCACCACGCGTTGCATTCTCTGTGCCCAAACTCTCATGGCATCCTGCGGTGTTTCTTTACCTTGAACAACTTCTGTAAACATTTTCGCGACCATCATGTTGCCCCGAATGCGTGAGGCTGGCAGGCCGGGGCGCCCACCCCAGGGAAAGGGGCGCGTTGTCTGGGCGGCATCTTTAAACGCAGCGATTTGTGGTGCTTTCGTCCAAATCGGGTTGTCATCACCTTTGGTATGCACCGACGAAATAAAGCCTTGGGCGGCCGTCACCCAGGCTGCGTATTGTTTCGATTGCATCATGAAGTAGATGAGCGCTTTTGCCGCTTTTGGATAACGCGTTTGTTGATTGATCAGCTGATTTAAGAAAAAACCGCTTTCTATCGGCTGACCCGCAGCATTGCGAGGCAAAAGTCCGCAGCGCGTGTCTTCGATGATTTTTTCTTGCTGTTCATCACCAAAATTTGCGGCCGCATCATAAATATTAATGCGGTTGAAGGTCATGCTGAGTTGATCGTTCAGATAAAACTGATTGTTGTGGACGTCACCCCACTCTATGCAGCCAGGCATCAGCTCTTGATATAAGCGTTTCGCGTAGTTCAGCGCTACCAGTGTCTCAGCGCTCTCAAGGCTCACTTGATTGAAGGCATTAATCGGATAAGCACCGAAGGCCCATAGCAGCCAATAGGCAAAGCTATTGCCTTCTGCTCGAGATTGATACAGCGCGAAGCCCGCAGGCTTGCCTATGCTGTTTAGGCTCTTGCATAGCTCAAGAAAGCCCGCCGTATCCTCAGGCATCTGGCTAAAACCTGCTTGCTTCAAATAGCTGATCCGCTGATAGCAGCTGTTGCCCGCCATCCCCAGCGCAATCCCCATCCAGTCTTTGCCGTTTGCATGGAGGTATGCCTCAGCAATTGGATGCCATGCGCCGATCTCGGGCCGAAGGCTCGCCTCTAAATCATTGACTTGCATCCATAGGTCTTTGTAGCGGTAGGCTTCGCCGTCAATACCCAACACGATATCGGCATGCTGCCGCCCGAAATACAGATCGTCAATCGCCCACGGGAGCTCTAGAACGTTGATGTGACGGACGTTGACCTTTACGCCAGTGAGCGCTGAGAACTGAGCGATATTTTGCAGGTACTGCTCTTCATCCTCTTCAATGTATCGCTTCCAGCGAAAGACCTCGAGTGTGGCGCCCGGCTCAGGCGAAAAAGGTAGATTTTGCGCGAAAGCGGGCCGCGACTCACCCAGCCCTGCGAGGGAGGCGATCAGGCTGGCGGATAGAAAATCCCTGCGCTTCATGATCAAAGTACCGAGCAAACCAAGTGAATAATAAATAACTATAGTCTATATACTTTTGTACAATAAGGCGGCGATGTACATGTCGCCAGCAACCGTGCCCCTTAGGGGTCTGAGATGGCGCTTAACAAGAGTGGTGACAGGCAATGCTCAGCTCGACTAGTGAAAAGAAGCTTAGGTACGTTAGGGGCGGGCTACTCGCAGCCTGGCTGCTTTTAATCTTTTCGCTATTTTGGGATCCTCTGTCTCACCTCTTAACGGATCCAGCCAGTTCGTTCAGCCCCTTTGCCCCGTGGGTGAGTGCCGTACAGGTGCAAGGGCAATGGGTAGACCAAGTGCCTTACCCGCTTGGCAATCGTATTTTCTGGACCTTGATTGTTCCGCTCTTGCCCTTATTGTTCATGGTGTTTGGACATGAAACCTGGCGAAGGATCTGTCCACTGTCGTTTGTGTCGCAAATACCAGGCTACTTAAATTTACGACGATTAGTCTACGCCGATGAGCACAAAACTGCGCGGGCGGTAGGTCTGTTGCCGCTCATCAGTCGTACAAGCTGGGTAGCGAAAAACGCGCTCTATATTCAATTTGGTTTATTGTTTCTAGGCCTGTGTTGTCGCCTTTGGTTCGCGAACTCAGATCGTACTGGCCTAGCGTTGCTATTGTGCACAGTGTTGTTGCTTGCGCTGTTGACAGGCTATTGGTGGGGTGGCAAAACTTGGTGTAATTATTTTTGTCCAATTGGGGTTGTACAAAAAATCTACACCGAGCCTCGGGGGCTGTTGGATAGCAAGCCACACATCAAAATTGTGTCGTTGCCGCAGTCAATGTGCCGTACGCCGGGCAAGGCCGCTGATCGTAGCGCGTGCGTGGGCTGTACACCCTCGTGCCCAGATATTGACCTTGAAAAATCCTATTGGGAAAGTCTGCAAAATCCTCAACTTAAAACAGTCTACTTCGCCTTTTTAGGACTTATCTGGGGGTTTTATACTTTCTTTTTTTTGTATGGTGGCAACTGGGATTACTATTTTTCTGGAATCTGGACGCATGAGGATAATGTCTACCAAGCATTAACCTTGCCAGGGTTGTTTATTGCCGATATCTTGATCCCGTTGCCCAAGCTCTTGGCCGTACCACTTGTTCTTGGGCTGTTTGTAGGCATTGCAATTTTTGTCGGTAATTTTTCTTGTAGGCTGTATATCGATTTTCGCTCACGTCTTCAGCCGAAGGTCGATCGCGATGCCTTGCTCCATCAGGTTTTAATTTTTACCGCCTTTCTGGCGATTAATAGTTTCTATTGTTTTGGCGGGCGCCCAACGCTTAATCTATTACCCTCGGCAGTGGTTCAGCTGGTTGACTTACTGATCGTTGTGCTGACAACTGCTTGGTTTGTGTTGGCTCTACGCCGGTCTGCGTTGCGGTTCAAACACGAGGGCCTTGCTCCGTTATTTCAAAAACAATTTAAAGAGCTTAAAGCTGACCTCTCACTATTTATTGGATCGAGAAGCGTCGAGAGCTTGAGTGCAGACGAAATCTGCATTTTAGCAGCGGCGCCTGGTATGCAGTCTGACGAGGCACGGCTCAGTATGTACCGCGATTTGTTAGTTGAATACTCTGACGCGGGCGCTTCGCCGCAAATTCTGGCTCGTATCTGGGATGCTAAAGCCCGGCTTCAAATTACGCTTGCTGAGCACTTGAACTTAACCAATGAATTGCAAATCTATCTGCCGGTGAGTGCGTCGAGCGTTGATGATGGAGTAAAAAACGAGCATCTGGTCAGTTTGATGAGTTACCGGATGGAAGTGACAGAGTTTCTAAAAAGACAAAACCCCGAGCTATCAAAGGTGGATCTGCGTGACTCTCAAGTTAAGGCTGAGCTCGTGCGCTTGCAGTCGTTATTTCAAATTACGAAGCAAGAACATGACTTGATTCTCGATCAAATTCTTAGCGACTCAGATTCAAATAGTAAGCTGCTCTTTGCTCGGTTAGAAGATCTTGTCGATCTGACGGCATTGCGCTTATTGCTGAGGTCTCGGCGTGGCGAGTCTGCCCAATGGGACGCGGTATCGGTCGTGATGAATCGGGTGCTAGACGAACAGGTCAAGCAGGTATTGGTTCGATTTTTATCGGCATTGAGATTGATCCCAGAGATGAAGGATTCTCGCGCGTTTGCGCTCATGGCTGCCATGTACTCTGGCAGCATCATGGATCATGTGCTCGAATCGCAAGTGCCAACTGAAAAACATTGTGTGTGGCATGAAGTGTTTCCGACAGAGCTTTTAATGAGTCTTGCTTCGACCCACCAAGACGAAAGTGACTTTAGTGAAAGCGTTCATAAAAAACTCAAAAGTTTGCCGCGGTTACACAGCCTGATATCGAACGAGAATCGTGCGATCAGAGTACTATCTGTAAAAATTCAGATCGAACAAAATGCCGTTGCCGCAATGTCATATTTTTTGTTGGCACATATCAATGAGGGACGTGCCAATTTAGCGTATGACGAACGTATGCAACATTCAAGTGCCGAAGACCTGTGGCTGCTAGTTGAGCAACACCAGTCAACCAATGAGTTGAACGACACGCCTGCGTTCACAAATTTTGCAAAATTTCTCTTATTGGCCAATGCTGCAATCTTGAAACAGATTAGCGTACCGCAGATTGCAGAAATTGCTCGCAATACGTTGGCCGTGAGTAGAAAATTTGGTGAGACGGTCATTGCACGCGGCGAAGTGCTTCCCGCAGTTTTACTATTGCATCAGGGACAATTCGTTGTCGAAGGAAAAGGCAAAGCGACAACTGAGTTTGCGCCTGGCGATTTCATTGGCTTAGCAAATATCCTGTCCAAAAAGCCTTACAGCAAAACGATTCGGGTCGCTTCAGCTCAAGCGGATTTCTTGAGCATTTCGGCTGATGAAATTACGTATCTGATTGATACTGATCATCAAATGTCTTCGACGATGCTTCGTATTTTGGCTGAGGCAGCATGATGAGCGATTTTGATACGCGCTTGGCAACAGTACTGTTCTTGATATACGTCAGAGTGACCGATGTCGACAAATCGATCGGCTTGCGGGATATTGAAAAATTTGATCGCTTGATGGAGGCTCCCGAAGCGATCAATTTACCAATGTTGATTGGCAGCTTAAGGCACCTGCGCATAGCGTTCGCAAACCTGTGGTCGAATTATCGAAAGGGAAAGCTTGGCCAGGCGAACGAAGAAATTGCTAACGCGCTCGAAGAGATAGAATTTTCAACTGGCGGGGATAGTTGGTTTGAGCTGAGAGATGTTCTTATTAAGTATGTGAATTATTTTGCAATCGATACAGGTTTAGCTACTAAATTGCTCGCCAAGCAAGATTTGCGAAAAAATCGAATGGACCAAGTTGGGTTGATTACCCTGCTGATTATGAATTGGAAGCCTAAGGCGACCGGTGAAATGCTCTCGCAGGACTTGGCCAATTTAGAAACTAACCAGTTGTTGCTAGCGGTCTCAAATTCAGTGAAAAATATTTTGCTCAATTTTGAACGCAACGGCCTAGGTGAGGGGACGCTTGCCGGAGGCAATCAACACTTGATCTGTGTGGATGTGACTTACGAAAATGACGCGGTTTCAACTTACAAATTTACGACTAAGAATCAACAGTTATGGGCGTTTCAGCCAGGTCAATTCTTGACCTTCGATATCCCTGGTGAAAACGGCTGGTTGCGCCGTTCGTACAGTATCTCGTCTTCTCCTTCTCATCCCTATTTTTTAGATGTCACGGTAAAAAAGCTGACACAGGGCTATGGCTCGAACTGGTTTCACGATCACGTACACGTTGGAAAAGAAATCATTGCGCGTGGACCACACGGTAATTTTTCAGTCTTTCAGGCAACTCGCGATAAGTTTTTGTTTATTGCTGCAGGGGTTGGCATTACACCCTTGATTTCAATGGTCAGATGGCTAGTCGATGCGCTGGTGCCAAAAGACGTGATCGTATTTAATCGCGTGCATAGTCGAGAAGACATGATCTTCGCTGAAGAGTTGGCGATGCTCGAGAAAAGGTCAAAAGGCAAGGTTCGAGTGATCACAATGTCTTCAAGCGTCGAAGGAAGCTGGCCTGAAGCTCTCAATGTGCTTGATGCTTCGACGGAGAGAGCAGTCACGCCAGAGCTGATCTCATTTCTTGCCTCAGATTTTCGTGACCGAGATATTTTTCTGTGTGGCCCTGACTCCTTTATGGACGATGTCAAAGATTGTTTGAAGCAGCTTGATTACAATTTTGGTCAGCTCCACTACGAGAGCTTTATTGGCTTAAATAACTCGCCCGAGCGTAAGGATGCCGCTTTGCAGGGATCAGAGAAGACTTGGAATCCACAGTCTGCCGCGCGCGAGGCGCCAAGCGATATTGCCCCCGAGTTGCAATGCGAGGTTCAATTTAAACGCTCTGGGTTGACCGTGACCTGTCGTCTCGATGACAACTTGCTCGATGTGGCAGAGTTTTATGGTGTGGACGTCCGAAACTCGTGTCGAATGGGATCGTGTGGCAGTTGTAAGTGCGTAAAGATTTCGGGCGATGTTCAGATGAGAAGCTCGAACGGCCTCACGCAAGCAGAACAAGCCACACAACATGTGCTGCTTTGTGTCAGTCACGCTCAGTCAAAGACACTCGTTTTGGATGCCTAAGAAACTGAAATCCGATGTCTTCTTTAGTTTGTTGCGGATTTGGGGCCAGCCGCACATACGCTTTGATGGCCTTGTCACCCTTTTGGAAAATGCCTCTTATTCTCTGCTGGATCTTGTTGTGCCGACACGCATCGCTGGGGATATTAAAGCGACTACAGCCAAGTTAGAATAACTAAAGTATTACTTCTTTAGTATAGTAAGCTAAACTTCGCTCATGTTGTTGCCGAGTCGTTTTCTGATTAAACATAGGATTGGTTGCAGATGAATTTGGCTAAATTCGCTCAATTACGAGAAATTCTTCCTGAAGATCGATTCATGCTTTGCTACAGCGGGTATGTCAGCGAATCTGTTCTTGAGGCCGTCGGCGGCACGCTTAAAGAGCGACTGAATTTGCACCTGACCGAGAAAAAAAAGATCAAGGTCGTATTCTCGATTTTTGTCGAGTTGATGCAGAATTTGATCCGGTATGGATCCTCTGGTCCGAAAGGTATTCATATCCCCAATGATGAAAAAGCTGGCTTTGGCATGCTTATGATTATCGAAGATGACGATGGGGCAATCTCGCTGCTGAGCGGCAACTACGTCTCTGCCGAAGAAAAAACGGCTATGGAGTCGCGTTTAGAACGTTTGCTTGTCAGTAGCCCGGATGAATTAAGAGAACTCATGCGAGACCAAATGCGCAAACCCCCGGAACTTAAAAGCAAGGGTGCCAGTTTGGGATTAATAGAAATCGCGCGACGATCTACGCGACCGATCGAGGCCGCTTTTGTGCCTGCCGCCGGCTCGCAATATTTTTTTTCAATTAAAGCTTACGTTTAGCCGGAGTCAATATGGGCCAAAATTTCTTTCTGGCGGCAACGTCTAGAACTCCTGAAGTTTCGATTGATCCTGATACGCACAGTGCCGCGATGTCTGGCGAGTGTTACCCCGAAGATACTGAGAAATTTTTTACCGAACTGAATCGTGCTTTGTCTGACTATTTCGCCCAAGGAGCGAGCTCGCTTCAATTAGAAATTAAGCTTGTTTATTTTAATAGCTCGTCGGCGCGCGCATTGATGGAGTTGATGGATTCGCTCGAACAACGTGCGGCCGACGGTGCCAAGATTGAGGTGAGATGGTTTCATGATGAAGACGATGACGTAACTAAAGATTTTGTCGAGGACATCGCAGCAGATTATCGTAATTTAGATCTTGTGCTGATACCGACGCTAGACAGTTAAAGACTTGTTGATTAAAAGCGCTCTATTTTGGTACATTTCATCAAAATATTAATTGATCGTTTCTTTGGCAGATTTTCTGTTAGTACGAGTGCATTTGTATTTTTAGCGATTGGTCTTTTTATCGTGCCTAGCCTCTTTGCGATATCAGCGATCTTTAATTACAAGGCCCATGAATATAGTAATCAAATAGCGAAAGAGCGTCTGATCTCGCTTCGCAATAGTCGAACACAAATTCTTGTTAACTTTTTAGAAGCGAATGCGAAGCTGATCGGGCAGTTTGCGTCTGCACAGGTTGTGCAGAACAGCCTGATTGATTTCAAAGATGGATTGCCAAGCGCGGCGGATGCGGTGTTGCAATCGGTCACTGAAAAAGAAGCGTCTCTTGCGGCGGCCCGCACGACCATTCATGATTATTACCAAGGCCCCTACCTTAAAGAGTATCAAGAGTACAACCCAAATTCGAGTCTCATTCTACATTTCACCCCTGATAGCCAAGACAGCATCCTTTTGCAAGATGCATTCATTGCAACAAATGAAAATCCTGTGGCCGAGCGGTACTTGTTGGCGAGCTCGCCCGTCACGCCGACCTATTCGGTGTTTCATGAAAAGTATCATCCTGCCTTTTTGAATTTTTTAGAAAAAAATGATTTCTATGATGTCTTACTCATTGACGCCAAGACAGCTAGTGTTGTTTACTCCGCGCTAAAGGAGGCTGATTTTGGAGCCAATGTCGGTGACTCTGCGTTAAAAAATACAGCCCTCTATAGTGCCTTCGAACAGGCCAAGAAGCTCACGTCAGGGGAAATACATTTTGAAGATTTTTCGTTTTACACCCCTTCACTGGGTCAGCCCATTGCGTTATGGGCGAGTCCGATTTATCTAGAGCGAAATCTGGTCGGTGTCTTAATCATTAAAATCCAGCCGCGTTTGATTAGTAATGTCGTGACGAATCAATTCAGTTTTAGGGATGACGGCCTGGGTGAGACCGGCGAAGTATTAGTGATTGGTCACGATGGCTTGATTCGTAATGACAGCCGTATTTCTGTTGAAAAACCCGAGATTTATTTCCAGGGTTTGATGGAGGGAAAGTCAGATCATCTTGCGCGCATGTATCTAAAAACAAATTCCAATGCATTATTACAAGACAATAGATCGTTCGCGTTTCGAGAAGCAAGGCTAGGCAAACGCGCAGTAGCCTCTTACGAAAGTTTTGATAGTAAAAAAGTCATTGGTGCCTATGGGCCAATTCGTTTCAATCATTTGCAATGGGTCATTAGCGCAGAGATCAGTGAGCGTGAGGCCAATGCCTTATCGAGTGACCTCAGTCACTATGTGTGGTTCTCGCTCTTGGTCATTTCAATTATTTTGATCCCAGTCTCATTTTTTGTTACGCGAGTTTTCCTTCGGCCTTTTAATAAATTGATCAAGACCATCCAGAGGATTTATGAGACTCAAAACCTAACACTGAGGCTCAGAGGAAACTATACGACCGAAGTGAATTCGCTTATTTCTTCCTTTAACTTAATGCTAGATCGCCTTCAGAAAAATGAAGAGGTGATTACTTCGGCGAAAGACAACATCGAAGATTCGATTGCGGTGGCTAAGCGCGTGCTAGAAAGTAAGCTTCCGCGCAATGAAGAATTTGCAGAAATATTTGAATCTCATAGCATTCTTTGGCGTCCGCGCGATATCGTTGGCGGCGATGTGTATTGGTTGAAGGAATTTGGTGGTCGTATTTATCTAGCGTGTATTGACTGTACCGGACATGGTGTGCCAGGTGCTTTCATCGCGATGCTAGCGATCTCTTCTTTAGATCAAATTTCACCGACTACCTATGAATGTAATGAACTTTCGGACGTGGTGAAGGCCATTGATAAAAACTTTCAAGAACAATTTTCGCTGATTCATGACGCAAGTTCATTCAAAGATGGCTTTGCGTTGTCGCTACTTTGTTTTGATAAGTCAGCCGAATCTGTTTCGTTTATTGGCATGGGGCAAGATGCGCTTATTAAGCATGCAGATGGCTCAGCGACTGTTTTGAAGGGACACCGAAAAGCGATTGGCTATGGAGGTGACACTGCAAATTTAGACTTGCAGGTCATAGAAAAGCCTTGGTCAAGTGACGACACCTATTTCTCATACACCGATGGCTTGACGACACAAGTCGGTGAAGTCAAGCGAGCGATGATGGGAACCAAGCGCGTGACGCAGTACCTTGAGGGTGCCTCGAGCAACGCCCCAAAATACTTGATTGCGAATGTTCTCGAAAAATTTGAAACTTGGCGTGGTTCAGTAGACATACGCGATGATTTGACATTGATCGCGGTCAAGCCGCGATCTCTTTGAAAGGACATTTGATTAAATGACGAATCGTCGACAGCTTCTTAAAGTCTTAGGGGCTTCTATGGGCGCACAGTTGTTGGGGGCAAAAGTTGTTCGGGCACAGGATACTTATCGCCCTGACCGCTTCAGCGGGCAAACCTTGCAGGTCTTATGGCCTTCAGACTACTTAGCACTAGACGCTCCGGTTCGACTGTTTCCTGAGTTCACGAAAAAGACAGGGATTAAGCTCGAGGTTAAACGCGTACCTTATGTCACCATTAAAGATGCTGTGTTGGCCGGTCGTGATCAGCCTCAAGCAGAATATGATCTGTTTACCTACATTGCGTCTTGGAAGAGCGAGCTCTTTGATAAAAAGTGTCTGGCAGATTTGGGTCCCCTGTTTAAGGATCCAACAATCAGCGATCCTGAGTATGACTTTGACGACCTGATCCCAGGCTATGTCGTCAATAGCGCGCTGGTGGGGGGGCGTAAGGGCTACCTTGAGGGTGCAAATGCCAAACTTGTTGGGCTTCCGCGCGGGATGGAAACGAGTCTGTTGGCCTACAAAAAAGATGTGTTTGAGAAAAACAGTCTGACTATTCCTTCAAGCTACATGGAGCTCAGTAGCTTGATCAAGGCGATTAAGCGAAAAGCCAATCTGCCGCCGATGACAGCGCGCTTAAAGGCTGGCCATCACAGTGTGCATTCTTTCTTTCTGCACTTTAATCCACTAGGAGGAACATTTTTCAACGATCAATGGCAGGCCGCGTTCAATCAAGCGCCGGGCGTCGATGCAGTGAATTTCTTGAAGCTTGTGCTTGAAACAGGTTCACCGCAAATGCAGACGTTTGGCTTTGCCGAAAATCAAGAAGAATTCATCACCGGAAAATCTGTGATGTATCTGGAAAGTACCTCGATTATTCCGGCCCTCAATCTGCCAGAGTATCAAGGAGTGCGAGATAACATTGGCTACGCCTTGCATCCGCGTGGGGTGCGCTATTCTTCGGCGATGGCTGGCTTTGGGTGTGGCATTGCCGAGAAGTCGAAAAACCAGCAGGCTGCCTTCATATTTTTGCAATGGCTCACAAACAAAGAGCAAGACCTGCAATTTACGCGTTTGGGCGCACAATCTAATCGCAAATCCACCTTGTCGAATCAAAAATTATTAGCTGAAATTCCTTATCTAGATCTCTTGCGCAAACAATTGGTGATGGCCAATCCTGATTGGCGTCCAATGATCTCGCAGTGGGATGACATTAATAGCAACTACATCGGGAAGGCGATCCCTGCGGCGCTTGACGGTTCGCAAACCGCTCAGGCTGCGCTCAATGCGTGCGCCGAGCAAGTCAATGTCCTCATGCGTCAATGGGGCTATCAAACTTAATGGCTTTTGGAGCAATCAATATGAGCACTCGTACCCATTTTTCTCGCAGACGCTTGTTGGTCTCGGCGGCTGTCGCCGCGAGTATGCCAACAATATTCAGTAATGCCAGGGCGCGAGGCCAAACTATCAAAATTGGTTTTCCAGTGCCGTTGACGGGCGCCTTCGCCCCTGAGGCCAACGATCAGGTTCGTGCGGCAAAGTTAGCGATCAAGCAATTCAATGATGACGGGGGCTTTGACGGACGCCAGGCAGAGCTAGTTGTACGAGACGATAAATTAAGCCTCGACGAGGCGACGAAGGTTACGCTTGATTTAATCGCGAAACAAAAGGTGAATTTTGTCGTGGGTGGTTTATCCGCGGCTTCGCAACTCAAGATCAACAACGTTTGTAAACAACAAAAAGTCTTGTTTAATTCGATTAGCCAATCTGATGCGATTAACGAGGCGAAAGAATGGAGCCCCTACACATTTCATGAGGCGCTTAATCCCCATATGACGGCCAGCGTGGTGGGGCGTTATGCCTTCGGTCGTTTTGGTAAAAAAGTGGCGTACTTAATTGCAGATTATGCGTACGGGCATGAGATGGCTCGAGCCTTTCAGCGTATTGGGCGCGAGTTCGATACCGAGACTGTGGGTGAGTTTGTTCACCCTTTGGGCAAGACCGATTACTTGGCATCGCTCAATAAAATTAAGGCCTTGAAGCCTGATATTTTGGTGCTGGCAAATTTTGGCCGCGACCTCATCAATTCGGCTAAGCAGTGTAATGAAATGGGCATCAAGGATAATTCAAAAGTCATTATGCCCATCATGCTGTACACCGCACGGCAAGAGGGTGGTGCTGAGATTTTTGATGGGATGTTGGGCGGCTCGTCTTACTACTGGGCGCTAGAGTCACGTATCCCAAGCGCAAAGGCGTTTAATGACCTATTTAGAGCGGCTTACGGAGGCGCCTACCCATCGGATTATGGTGCCTTGGGGTATGCCGGCGTTCGAAGCGTCTTACAAGCTGTGAAAAACGCGGGATCGATCGACACCAACAAGGTGATTGAGGCGATGGAGAGTTTGCAGTATGACTGGTACAAGGGACCACAGTTTTATCGAGGCTGCGATCATCAAGCGGTGCAATCGGTGCTGATCGTTGAGTCAAAGTCTAAAAATCTACGCAATAAATACGACGTCTTTAACGTGTTGCAGACCGACGCGGTCAAAGAAGCGCAGCTCAGAACCTGCGCAGAGTTAGGTTTCAAAACCTAGGTGTGGCTTGCCTAGGCCTAGTATGGCCTAGCGTGCGTGCGCTTGATCCGCACACGGTTAGACCTCGGTTTAGTCACCTGTCGCTTTAGGTGTGGTCAAAATCCCTTGCTGTACGCAAAACTTGTTGACCTCATCCATAAACTGTTTCATGTCAGCGGCGCTGATGCCGCTGCCAGCTGCAGCGGGTGCATTGCCAGCGGGTGCCGTTGTAGCGGGCGCATTACCTAATTGGCTTTGTAGGGCGCTAACCGTCTGAGCGTTTGGTGTACCGACTTGGGGCGTACTAGGTGTCGTAATGGGAGTGGTATTGACGCCCCCTGCAGGACCAATGTTGTTGATAGGGTCAGCCATGGTAAGCCCCGAGATAAGGTTGAGTGGTGAGCGGTTGATGACCGCTTAACGATTAAGGATTACGACTAAAGTATATATTGATTTGGTTGTTTTGCTCACTTCGGATTATATTTTTGGGCATTCAACCCATCTTTATTCAGCTCAGAGGTAGATATGTCAATTGGAAAGCTTAGCGGCCATTCGGTACCGGATTTAAATCAACTAGATTCAGATCCACAGTCCGTTGCGAGCGCTACCGGGGCAGGCGAACAAGTTGCGGGGATCGGTCATCGCTTGGTTCAATGGGTGAGTCAAAAGGTGCAAACGCTGTCCGACAACACTCGCGCAGTTGCCGATCGCTTTGCTCATGATATTGAAGCGCGCTTTGCTGGCTCGGCCAAAGACAATTTAAGGGCCTTAGTCAGTCGCTCACCCAGGAAAGCGCCAGAGTCGATCGAATTGAAAAGTTTCAAAAAAGGGATTGATCCGACCTACGTTAATGTCGGTGCTCGCGAGTCATTTGGCTTCGAAAACTCCACCTATGGCGACACTTTGAATGTTCAATACCGGCAGCTTGAGACTGAACAGAGTGAGCGCGCGCCTGCCGCGTTCCCCATCGACACAAGTTTTCATGCCCGTGTAGATGCGGATTCACCTCCAGCGCTCAAAGAAGCAATTAACTTTGTTAAACAGGTGATAGATCAGCATGGGGCCCCTGGTGGACAAGCCTTGGCTGACAGTGGGATCTTCGTCAATAAAGAGGTGATTGGCCAGCTGACCCCTGAGCTTTTAGAGACCTTCGAAGAGAAGCTCAAAGAGGCCAAGGCTGCGACGCGTGCGCAGGTTGCGGCAGGCTTCGAGGTATCGCCCTCGGAAGTAAGATTCGAAAAATTTAACTCAGACAATAGTGACTCGCCTGTGCATGCGGTGTTGCAGCACGCGGTATTCACAAGTTCGCCTAAGTTAGCCAACAAGGTTAAGTGGGAGTTTGATCGTGTGTTATCCGCCGGCGTATCTGGTGCGACGGTCAAGGACATCGCACTGGGTGTGGCACATCGAATATTAGCCGAGACTCTGAAAGAATCATACGATGCGGGTCGAAGTGACTCGCCTCTGCATCCCGTCCTTGCAAAATCGTCGTTGGCAAATGCTTCTGATAAACAGTTAGTGCGTGTGAAAGCGGGGTATGACGACGCCTTGACCGAGGCGGCGTTTAATTACTCTTACAGCCGCGGTTTAGACCAGCCGCTTGATCCCGCGGCATTTAAGGCTGAATCTATCAAGGTTGCACACGCCGTCATCGAAAAATATTCTTTTTAACTTGTGCGATATAGGCGCCCCCCTAATTATTTGTGAACGCGCCTTGTCTCTGCCAGGATGCCGTCAAAAATCTCTTTACGGCTTAAGTTGAATTGGCCCCAAGTGATTTTTCCCTCGTAAAGCTCGCGGCGAATTTTTTGTGCCGCCGGGATCGCGACGCTATCGGTGTACAGCGCCATTTGTTTGTTTTGCGCGGATCCCGCGTGTAGGACTTCACTCATCTCAGTTGCAAGATTGTCGTAGGCTTGTGCCCAAGCATTCAGTGCAAGCTTTTCGGTATTATTGATTTTGCTTTTATCGGACATCATGGCGATATTTGCATCAGCCGGGGTACAAAAAGTCTTTGCAAAATAAGCGGCATATTCAGGCGCGCTGCAAAGCGCTTTTATTTGATTGCTCAAGCGCGTCAGTTTTTCTCGAGTCGCCTGAGTTTGCGCCTGTTCAACGTTTAAGGTCTCTTGCCGAGTCGGCAACATACAGGAGGAAAGAAGACAAACTAAACATAAGATAAGCAAACGCATCATCGGTCTCGCGTGTAGGGGAGGCTATTGTTAAATAATCACAATTGTATCCAAAGTGGCAGTTCATACGGCTAGCCTGAGAGTGAACCGCCAGCCTAGTGTGAGCGATCAATCGTGAGTCAGCGTATATTTTTTCAGCTCAGTGACTCTATTTCTATATTTTTGATGCCAACCCTCTTTGAATATCAATCGCATCCGAATTTTCCGGAGTCACCATGGTTGTGTGGCCTAGACAATTGTTTATATTCACTAAATTTTGGTTTAAATAAGAAATCAGTAAAAAACTATTCAAGCGCTCTAACAAAAACGATATCACCCGACATTGATATCGGACATCATAAGGCTTATAGCCATCCTTCCAAAATCCTATCGCTGCCGACTCAAGAGTTTCAAAAATTCTGAGAAAAGCACGCAACGTAAACGTACCACACGAGGGGGATGGGATTAAATATTGTGAATTTAAAAAATTGAATGCATCTGGATTATTAAATATACCTAAATCAATTAACGTCGACGTGAATCGCAATATATCCCTTACAAAATGAGCTTCAGCATACTGCTGAAGAATGCTTGGCATGTGAACAGCCGAGCCGACAAGATAAGCATTTCCTGGTCGCGGCAAATAATCATTGGTCACGTTTAACGTCTTGATCTCATCATGAGTTAAGACTCTACACCAAGGCATTGTGACTGATTGCACGCCCATTTTTTTATTCAATACAAACCGCCGATACTGGCAGATAGTAATTAATTCATCGAGATTGTTTGAACGTTCGAAAGTACGTTTTAGGTGAAACAGAGAGGCATATTCATTAAATATTGTGTGATTTGTATAGATCGCACTGCTAGAGTCAGTTTGAGAAGAGTTTGTACTTGGCACTTCATAAAATGAGAAATCTTTCCAAATTGGAAAATCTGGTTTTTTATGGCCAACAAAATACTTGTGATGAGTTTTTTCCATGAATTGAAAAAAACTTATAACTTTTTACGATTGGCAGTTTTCAGTGTTGCAAACTATTCAGCAACTGTTGGCAGGCGCTCGCACACTTATCATGCCGTCCATTGGTCTAGGTTGTTAGCGTGTTGGCGCGGATACACCGTCCGATTTCAACGGCTTCTGCGCCATTGCATCGCGTATAAAAAACGAATATTCACTATATCGGGACTGCTTCGATTAACAGCTTGATCTTAGCTGGTCTTTTGGATTGACCTCTGAATCAGTTGGCTCAGCAAAAGAACAAGGATTTTCAAAGAATGTTGAACGATAGCAAAAAAAATGGTGACACCAAGAACTAAAAGAAACCGATCAGCCCGATCAGGAAAGCTTTCGTAGACCCGCACTGTGTATGAAACCGCCTCAGATACGTCAAGCGCCGCCCCGATACTAGAAGACATCATTGCCAGCGTAAAAATCCGAAAGACGTTAGGCACGATCAGATAGGGCTGTGCAGTATTCTTGTTGGCGATGTGACTCAGGCAGTCTGAAGTTGCATCGCACACGGCAGCCGTCGTATAAACAGAGATGGCCACCACCACGGCAATTAACCGAATGGCATAGTCTGTATACCCTGGTAAAAACTCATCGTTATTGATTTTGTTAAATACGATGAACATCAAAATATAAACGGGAAACGAGCGAAATAGTGCCAAGGTCATCTTGATAAGCGAGTTGACTCGAAACTGATGCCGTAACGCAAACGCAAAAGGCACTCCGAGTACGAACCCCGCCGCGAGTGAAAGCAGCCCAATTTTTATATTGGTTACAAAGCAATACAGAAAGTTGATCATGAAGTCAGTGAGATTGAACGTCATGGTTGCGCCCCTGTATAGGTCGCTAAACGCTTTGAAGCCTGCTCAATCAAAATCACGACACCTTGAACCAAACACAGATAAAAAATGACCATAATTAAAAAAGGACCGAACTGATTTCCACTAAACGAGGTGATATCGGTTAGCGTTGTTAATAATTCAGGCACGCCCACAAAGCTTGCAATAGGTGTCGTTTTCACTGCGTTGATCAGGACTGCTCGAATTTGTACCATCACAGATTGTGCGACTGACAGTATGGATTGTTCTGCTTCGCCTGCTAGGCTTGCCTCATACATCGACGTACCTAAGTTTGCGCCGTTATTGAGTCCAATCACACAGACCGCGATTAGAACGGAAAGGATGAGCGAACTTCCCCAAATGAGAGATGAGCCGAGGCTTCCAAGAATCAAAAGCAGAATGACTGGACTATTTTGAAGAAAAATCGATAGGACCTTGATCAGATTGTGTTGCACGTTAGATTTTGAGCGCATGAGTTTGAACAGACATGCACCAAAAAGAAGTGTCGAAAAAATTGAGCCGATCGCAAGTAGTAAAGATAATTGAATACCACCGACAAACCACTCTAAACCGATCTCGCCCGTGAGCATGGGAAAACTAATTTGGGTAAATGTGCTTTTTACCAAAAACTCTTCAGCCTCTCTGACGGCTGCAAAGACGGATAGAACACCGCATAATAAGATATTTTCTAGTTGTTTGAAATGATCAAATAACCTGCTCGGCGAATCGCTCGTAATGCCGGGTGCCTTCAAACACGTTTGTTCAAAAGCAGTCATGTTATTGCAAGGCAGTTGAGACCAGCGATTTTTTTCGGATTCTAAAAAACTGTTTGAGACCCCATGCTGCGATGCTAACTCGATCAAGACGCCTGTTTGATGCATGTCCGCAAGAGTAAGGCTTAGCCATCGACAGCGAGTCTTTGTCTTCTTCGTTCACGCCAATCGACCACGGCACCTCAAAAAACGAAAGCTTCTCGTCAAATCGATCTCTCATGTCAGATGGTGCTCGCGGCCCAGTGACATAGTCGCTAGGATCATGTCGAAGTCGCCCGCCGCCAGACGACGAATTTGATTTGAACTTGTGACGGGTATGAATTTGACCTGTACGCCTAATTTGTTTGCAATGGCGTGAGCAAGATCAATCTCGTAACCAGAATATATACCGTCTTTGAGTTCGCTAAACAGACGGTAATCAGACCGAACACCGATTTTGATTTCGCCGCGGCATAAGATTTCTTCTAACGCATCGAGCTCGGGTTTAAATCTGCAGTTTGCTTTTCTTGCTTCGGTTAACTGTTCTTGTGCAAGTGTTGCTTGAACCGAGCTTTGTGATTGTGCGACCCTTGTTTGAACCGCACTTTGGGCTTTTGTGTTCAGCGCAATGACAATAAGCGCGAAAAAGATAAAAAATTGACCGATACGAGATATTAGTTTGAACATGCCAGGCACTTTGTATGCACAGCGATAAAAAATAAGCGAAGAAGGTAAATGATTATTCTTATTTCTAGAGCATGTCTTATTCTAAAATCAACCAGAGGATCCACTCAGGTGTGACGCAAGTTTGGCCAAAAGTCGATGTTCAATGAACAGTTCTATTTTTTAGTGCTGTTTGTCTGAGCCACTAAAATCGACTTAAATTATAAATCAGCTGTTGAATTTCACAATACGGTTGGTTGGGTCGAAAGAACCCAGCAACCAGCGCTATCGTTATCGTTGTCGTTCACGACTATATTGAAACCAAGCGGATATGACTCGAGCTGTTGCAGTCAAAAAAACGTCCGAAAGCGATAGCGTCTTAAAGCGCTGGATATCGCGCGCCCCCTTTTATTACGGTTGGGTACTGATTGGCATCGCATTCATCACGATCGCGATAGGGATTAGCGCCCGCACATCGTTTTCACTATTACTTCCACCCCTCATCGACGAGTTTCACTGGTCGCGCGGCTTAGCCTCGGGGTCTTTTGCGTTTGGATTTTTAGTTTCAGCGATGATTAGCCCCACGGTCGGGCAAGTGATGGATCGCTATGGGCCGCGTGTCTTGCTGCTCGCGGGCGCTTGCTTCACCGCGCTGGGGTTGCTGTTTGCCACCATGATGCAAGAACCTTGGCAGCTGTATGCGACGCTAGGGTTTTTAGTGGGAGGCGGTACAAACCTCATGGGGTTTAGCGTTCACTCGATCTTTTTGCCCAATTGGTTTGTACGCCGTCGTGGCTTGGCCTTGGGGATTGCGTTTTCTGGTGCAGGGGTTGGGGCCTTGGTGATTTTGCCTTGGCTGCAAGAGATTATTTTGCGCGCTGGCTGGCGTGCTTCGTGTTTGGCGCTTGGGCAGTCGTCTTGCTTGTGCTGGTACCGCTTAGTTTTTTTGTATGGCAGCGCCCTCAGGACCTGAGGCTTGAGCCGGACGGGCAGCGCGGTCAGACAGAAGCAGAAGTCAGTGCAAGGGTGTCGAACGTTGTGGATCATGCCTGGGTCAACGTTGAATGGACGATTGCAAAGGCAATGCGAACCCATCGGTTTTGGTGCATCATTTTTGGCTATTTTTGCGCGTTGTTTGCTTGGTACTCGGTGCAAGTGCATCAAACAAAATATCTTGTAGAAGTTGGCTTTAGCCCGGCCACGTCGGCCTGGGCGTTGGCACTTGTGAGTGGTGTTGGTATGTTTGGGCAAATTGGCATGGGGGCTCTGTCTGATCGGATTGGTAGAGAGTGGGCGTGGGCCGCAAGTTGTTTAGGTTCGGCGATCTCGTGCGCGGCCTTGTTGGCGCTTGAAGGTACGCCTACTGTATGGTTGCTGTACGTGATGGTATTGTCACAGGGTATGTTGGGCTATGGCATGACGTCGTTGATGGGGCCCATCGTGATGGAAATGTTTCAAGGCAAATCCTTCGGTTCAATTTTTGGCGTGGTGACGATCGCAGTGATGGCCGGAGGCGCCGTGGGGCCTTGGGTGACAGGCGTGATTTACGACGAAACGGGCAGCTATCGCGTCGCCTTTGCGCTCTCGCTTGCGTGTTGTTTGCTAGCGAGTATCGCGATCTGGATCGCCGCGCCGCGCAAAGTGCGGTTGGTGCAGGGAAGAATTAGATCTAAAAAATAGGTACAAGGAAGAATGAGATCCAAAAAATCGAAAGCAAATAGGTGGTTGATCGCTTGTGCTTTAGGGCTTAGTGATACAGGCAGGGCATTGGCAGGGGTAGCTGTTTTTGCCCCCTATGAGTCGAACACGGCACCAACGGATTATGAGTAGAAAACTCTATTTTTCACCTTTAAAAATCAAATACTTATTTTTGGTGTTCAGCGAAGTGTGCCGATCCGGCAATTTCTAATTGGGTTGGTCTGTGCGCTTTATCTATGGTTTTTTAAGCTCACTTAAACGCTTTGCAAGCGCAGCGATATCTTGCTTGTCTTTAGGGCTCAAGTTCGCGTTCGCGCTCAAGGTAGAACCGCTCTTCTCAAAATTTGTGTAATCCTGATTAGGCTTTTTAGCGGGTGAAACATCCTCTTGCTTAAGCGCCTTGGCACGTCGCTCAAGTGCCGCAATATCTCGACGGTCTTTTTGAAGAGCCCGTTGTTTATCGATCGTGGCTTTACCCTCGCGAATTGCAAGCGCTAGATTTCTTTGCGCCTCTTTTAACTCGCTGACCTTAGTCGGTGAGCGTTTAGCAAGTGCCTTGGGCTGCACGCCCTGCGCCTCACCCGTTTTTTTGGTTTCGCTCGCCGCTTTAATCGCAGCAACAAGCGCTTTACTCACCTTCAGCGCTGCGACAGCCGTAAATTGGGCAATTTTCAGCGAGCCCTTGATCGCTAGCGAAACCCCTAACTTAATGCCTTTAGTCAAGACGCTTACCGTCTTGCTTAAAAAAGGCTTCAGAGCAACGCTATCCGCCTGAGCAGGAGGCTCTGCGCCTTTTTGAGAGCTGACATCGGTCGATTCAAGCCCTTGTGCGGGCGCGAGTGAGCGATTACGGTCGACAGGTATGGTGGACATATTTGATGGGTTGTCTCAGTCGTAGACGGTTGAAATCAACATCGTCAAAATCAAGATTTAAATACGACTTTAGTATATATTTGGCCGCTAGATCTCAGCAACTTGGTTTATTTATTTTTGGCTGGATTATTGACACACACCACCTCTCAACAACCTAAACGTTAGAGATCATGGGCCTCCTGAAAGACTTATTGACCTATTTTTCACCGGCGGACGAAGCAAAACGCTTTCCAAGTGTGCGATTCGTTGATCTCAAAGAGCTCGACATCTTATCGGCCCCTAATTTCGAAACTTTTTACCCTGCTTTTTCAAAACATGCGGGCGAGCGCGGCACGGTGCGACTTCTTCTCAGCATCGATATCTCGGGGCAAGTTGTTGGAGTGAAAGTTGCCAAAAGCAGTGGTTTTGCTAGACTCGATCAAGCAGCGATCAACCTAGGCCAACATTTCGTGTTTACTAGTTACCAGATCAACGGGCAGCCCTGCCCGATCCAGACGAGCATTGAGATCGAGTTTAGAGGTTAAGGGCTGCGTGACACGATACAAGCCCACTATCCACGACACAGTAACTATACTTTAGTATAGTTACGCCAATCCAAGAGGAGAAATTCATGCAGCAAGATTCTCGTACAAAAAAAATAACGATCGCCCTTCTCAGTATTTATGTCATCGTTATATTTGTGCAGTCTTTGTTTTTCAAATTTACCGACTCGGTCGAAACGCAATATATCTTTCGAACGCTAGACGCTTGGGGCGCTAGCTTGGGGTTTCCGGGCCTCTTTGCTCACAAGGGTATCTTTAGTCAGTACGTTGTCGGCACAACTGAACTGATTGCCTCTGCCCTACTTTTAGTTGGCTTACTCAGTGGCAAATCGCTAATCCGGGTGATGGGTGCGGCTGTGTCGCTCGGCGTAATTAGTGGTGCAATATTTTTTCATCTCTTTACACCCCTAGGGGTGCAAGTGTTAAACGCTGACGGTACCAAAGATGGCGGCGAACTCTTCGCTCTGGCGTGCGGTGTCTGGGTGTCATCGGCCATCATATTGCTGTTTCATAGAGGATTCATTCTAGAAACTCTGTCTAAATTCTCTAAGCGTGGATCGTAATCGTCCGAAAAGCGCTGCGCCGGTAGCTCTGACCCATCAGACGAAAAATGCTTTCTAGAACCTACGGCGCGTTTACCGTCATTTTATCGACCTGTGGGTATGCGCACGCGGGCCCTAAGATTCCTCGCACAAATCTAGAGCACCTGCGGCACGACACCCAAGCTAGCGAACCACTTCAGAGCAAGTTGAGCTATTTGAAATCCGCTCAACACACCGGAACCCCAGTCGTTTATGTGCATGGCACCCCGGGCACTGCCCAAGCCTGGGCCAATTATGTCGAGCAACCGGTCGATCAGACGTACTCGATTGCCCTTGATCGCCCCGGCTTCGGTCAAAGCGCCCCCGCTCGGGCCTTCACTAGCCTGCGCGAGCAGGCCGCAGCCGTCTTAGCAGTTATGCCAAAAGATGATCGGCCAGTGGTGCTGGTTGGTCATTCGTTAGGAGGGTCCGTGGTCGCGCACGTTGCGGCCGAGCACCCTCATCGCGTTCAGGCGCTTGTTCTTGTTGCAGCTTCGTTAGACCCCGCGCAAGAAAAAAATCACCCCCTGCAGCTATTAGGCACCATCTGGCCTTTTAGGTCATTGTTATCTGACAAGCTACGCAACTCGAACGACGAGTTGTTAGCTCTAAAAGCCGAGCTATTGCAACTTGAACCTCTACTTAAAAACATCTCAGCCCCAACGATGATTATTCATGGAACGAAAGACAATCTTGTCCCGTTTGAGAATCTTGCTTATATACAAACACAACTGACCCAGGCGCGTTGCATCAACACAAGGGTACTTAAAGATCAAAACCATTTCTTACCCTGGAATTCAGAGCCCGCCGTGCGCGAGGCCATCGCTTGGGCAGTCGGGCAAACATGCTGAACGATGCGCTCAACGGCATGGGCGAGCCTTGGTTCATTGTGACCGCCCTGATCTTGACAACCTTCTTACTTGAAGACGTTGCGATCGCTGCTGGCGTTTCGCTCGCGACTAACGGCAATTTAAGTTGGCTACTTGCTTTTACCGCCGTTGCTGCAGGAATCGCCTTAGGCGATTTATTACTGTATTGGCTGGGTGCCGGGGCACGTCGGATCAAATGGCTTGAAAAACGTTACATCACCACCGACACACGCAAGATCACAGAGAGCCTGCATAGTCATTTAATCAGCGCCACGATTTTGGCGCGCGTCATCCCAGGCTTACGCCTGTTCACCTACACCGCTTGCGGTTTTATCAAGGTCTCTCTTCCTAAATTCACTTTCTGGGTGGTCATTGCCGTAGTCGTTTGGACTGCCTCGTTGTTTTGGATTAGCGCGACGACGGGTCACGCGCTGGCCCAGCTGCTCGGTGTACCCGAGAGTGTCGCGGTCACCTTGCCGATCATTGCCATTGCGCTCGCTTTCCCAGCATACAAGTACTTCAAGCAGCACAAAAAAAGCAGTAATCCTTCAACTAAGAACGAGTAGTACACGATGACCAAACCTCATGAAGGAATGCCCGCCTTTGACCAGAGCGGTGAGCAGTTGAGCTTTTTTGAATTCTGGCCGATGTGGGCGTTTTATCCACCGATCATGCTTTACGCACTTTATCTGATGCTGCGCTATCGAGGCATCTTGCTGCCAACCGTCGCCAATCCATCTTTTCCTGGTGGTGGCTTCGTAGGCGAATCTAAGGCAGATATCCTCGCGTTAGCCACCAAGCACACACCAGAATGGGTGGCAGATTTTTTTGCAATCACTCGTCCATCTCTAGCCAACGTACAAGAGTCGAAGCAATTCTTGCAAGAGGTGCTCACTCGTATCCAACTAAAGGGTTTTATGTTTCCAGTCGTTGCAAAACCCGACATGGGCTGTAGAGGTGTCGGTGTAAAGCTTTTAAAAAACGAAGCAGAACTCTTGCAGTACATCAATCATTTTCCAGCTCAAGCAACATTTTTAGTGCAGCGATATGTCAATCTGGAAGGCGAGGCTGGTGTCTTTTACAGCAGATTGCCGGGACAAGCGAAAGGCGAGCTGATTTCAATCACACTGAAGTACTTTCCGTACGTCACAGGTGATGGCGTGCGTACCCTGCGAGAGTTGATTATGGCGGACGACCGTGCCGGCAAGCTCAGCCATCTGTATCTGAAGCGTCATGTTGCCCGCTTGGATACGGTGCCCGCTCAAGGCGAGTCAATCCGCTTAGCGTTTGCGGGCAGTCATAGTCGAGGGGCAATTTTTCGTAACGGCACGCACTTGATTACGCCACAAATGCAAGCATGTTTTGACGAGATCTCGCAGCGCTTGCCTGAGTTCTACTTCGGCCGTTATGACATTCGCTTTGCAGACTTTGCCGACGTTCAGCAAGGTAAAAATTTCACAATCGTCGAGGTCAATGGTGCCGGTGCCGAAAGCACGCACATCTGGGATCGCAAGACGACTTTATTTAAGGCTTGGTTAGACTTATTCAAGCAGTATCGTTTGCTCTTCAAAACGGGCTTCTTAAATCGAAAACGAGGTTTTAAACCTATCTCAATTAAAAGCTTTTGGCGCGGCTACCAACTAGAAAAGACCCTTACCCCGCTTTACCCACCTACCGACTAAGGACCCAGGTCGTTTCAGGGGCGCATTCAACTTATTGGGCACGATGAAATCAGGTGTGCCATCTGCTTTCGGACGCAGAGTACTTACTGGCCTAAGATTGTTTTTTTCAGCTCTTCATCGGCGGGCACATCTCCTAGCCATATACCTAAAATATTATTAAAAAATCCCCTATCGCCAATGGCCTTAGAGTGGGTTCCGTTTTTTCCAACGATCACGCCTTGTTGTGGGATAAAGTCTAGCGTGCAGATGTCTCCGACATCTACCCCTTTCATCTGCTTTAACTCGTCATAGATTGCATCCATGAAGGGTCTCATTTGAAGCAGCTCTTGATCCGACAAATTTTTAGAAAATCCGCGTTCAATAGAGTCTGTCCAGGCTTTGGCGTCTAGTTCTTTGTGGGGAATAATCATAATTCTGAAAGAGGTGTTTGGCAGACTCGCCATCTCTTCAAAATCGCTGATTTTTTTGGGCAGGTAAAAACCAATACTGTACCCCTTGATAAAAAGCACAGAACGCAAAGCGGATCCAGATAAAACTAACTGATCGCCCCCCAATAGAATACTGGGCTCAAATTGATACTCAGCGGGTTTTGCATAGCCGCGTCCAGAAAGCAAAACCAAGAAAAGACTACATAACAATAATTTCCAGCTTAATTGTGCGCCTACCTTGCGAAAGGTCATTTTTCACCCCCAACAATATACGACTGAAGTATAGTACAGCTTAGTTAGGTATCCGCCAGAACACAAAGTTCAGATGAACTCTTACAGAAGACTTTTTTTGAGAAAAAGCGCCCAATATGCGGGCGCTATCGGCAGTAGTTTGATTTATCCGCGGCTAAGCGTTGCCGATGTAAAACGCTTTGCCGGCAAAACGCTGAGAATCAATTGGCCTAGCGGCGTTCTGCATTTCAATATCGCTCGCGCGTTGATTAAAAATTTCTCAAATGAGACCGGGATAAAAATCGAACTTGACTCTAGTGATCCCGATCGTTCAAAGGTGAAAGTATTTGAAGCCTGTGCAAAGCCCGTTAATGACTATGACTTGATTGTTTTCAATATGGGATGGAAGGCGGCACTCTTAAAATTTGGATACCTCTCGAATCTAGCGGTCTTGTTTTCGAACCCAAGCCTCGCGGTACCCGATTATCAACTCGATGATTTGGTAAGAGGATATGTGCAGGCAGTGGGCATGTCTAACCACACGCAGCACAACAACAAATTATTTGGTCTGCCCTTTGGTTGCCAGACCAGTATCTTTGCGTATCGAAAAGATATCTTTGCAGAGCATCATTTAAGCGCCCCTGTTACGTATGACGAGTTGCAGCGGCTACTCATCAGGATTAGATTGCGCGCAAAAATGCCAGCCATGACGGCCGCTCTTGGTTCCTCAAAATCAATGATTGACTCGTGGCTGCTGCATTTTTTTCCTCAGGGCGAAAATATCTTTCGAGAAGATTGGCATTCGAACTTTGCAAGTGATTCAGGTCAGAGAACCATGGATCTTTTGAAACTGATTCGCGATACGGGCCCAGACAATGTGATGGACTTTAATTCTCAAGAAAATTTAGAGGCTTTTTTAAAAGGTGAGGCAGCGGTCTATATTGATTCAACCTCGGTATTAGGACAGTTTCGAAATGCCTTCCCAGATGCACACATCTTAGATCGCGTTGGTTATGCGTTGCATCCGCGAGGCCATCGCTATGCCGCCCGTTGTGATGGTTATGGCTTAGGCATTCCAAACAATAGTGCAGAGCCAGAAGCTGCTTTTATATTCGCGCAATGGATGAGTAGTCGAGAATCAGATCTCACCATTGTGAAGCGCGGTGGCGACCCACAGCGCATATCCACCATCATGAATCCTACTATTCGAAAACTGTACCCAGAGATTGCTATTCTGAAAAATCAGTTGATGCAAGCGACTCCAGAGTGGCGACCTAATATCCCTGAGTGGGATGATATTTCGACAACGTTTGTCGCAAATATTTTGCGTACCGGATTGAAAAATAATGTTCCAAACGAAGCATTGCTTGGCAGTCTTGACCGACAGCTTAACAATCGAATGAAACAACTTGGGTACATCAAGGCTTAATAAAGTATGTTTTTATTTGACAAGTTTCGTCGCTCGATCTCAACACGCTGGGCAATTTTTTTCACGATTGAGTTAATCACAATCCCCACGATTTTAATTATTTCAAGCTTCTATTATCGGGAAGAAAGTCAGACAATTCTGAAAGCTGCAAGTGAGCAGCTTTTGAGTATTCAAAAATCAAAAATTGATCTGCTGCAAGAATTTGAAAAAAACAATTCGATGCTGGTTGTTAACCTGGCAAACAACCCCACTGCCGTCAACGCAATGGTTGATTTCGGCGAATCAATGGATTTACTCCAATATAACTTTGTCGAGCAATCAAAAAAATCAAACTCCGGCTTGGTCGAGGTCGGCAAAAACTACCTCAATCGACAGGTGATCAGAGAGATTGGGCCACTGGGATCACCTTTGACGGCCGCTCAACTGCTTCCGCCTGATGAAACGGGATTAGTCATCCAGAATTTATATATTTACGGGAATAAAGAGACTAAGAAAAGAGATCTTGAGGATGCAGGCGATGATTCGCTTTATACCTTTTTTCACAAAAAATATAACCCATGGTTTAGATCGTACATTGATCGCAATCAATTCTATGATCTTTTTTTAGTCAACGATAAAACGGGTGAGGTTCTTTATACGGTTCAAAAAGAGGTTGATTTTGGTAACAACCTTAAAACGGGCGCGTTAAAGGATCACGGTATTGGCAAACTATTTGAGAAGGCCTCACGGGCCAAACCGGGCGAAGTTTTTTATAGCGATTTTGACTTTTATCCGCCTTCCGGCAACGAACCCGCGGCCTTTGTAGCGACCCCTTTATTCGAAGACACGCGCCGTATCGGCGTTTTAATCCTACAAATTAGTTCTGAGGCGCTGAATAAAACGCTCACGACCAATTACCGATGGAAGCAATACGGCTTGGGCGATACCGGTGAAAGTTTATTAATTGGCCTAGACGGACGCGTTCGAAACGATACGCGTCTTTCGATCAGTGACCCTGAGGCCTATCGCAAATTTATTGAGCAAAGCAACCCAGAGCCAAGCACTCTCAGGCAGATAGAAAAATTCAAAGGAAATGCGCTGATTCAAGCATCGAAAACCGAGGGTTTCAACCATGCACAAAAAAATAATCCAAACATATCGGTCTATAAAAACTATCTAGGCAAAGAGGTCTTGGGTGCGTACGACCTGATTCAATTTCAACAACAAAACTACGCGCTGACCTCTGAAATTGAAGAGGCAGAGTCTTTTGCACCACTAATAGTATTTAGAACGATTGCGATCGCCACCACGATTATCATTTCTATCCTGATTGGACTCCTGTCCTTTCAATTGGCAAGCTTCGTCGTAAAGCCTTTAGAGCTGCTTTCAAAGTCGGTGGTGAATTTCAGTAAAGGAGACTACGCGATTCAATTTAAGTCATCCGGACATGTGCAAGAAATTCAAGAATTATCCAATGCATTTAAAGCCATGGCAGAGGCCGTTTCAGCCGATATTCAATATCGCGAAAAGACGCAAAAGCTCATTGAAGCTTCGGCTAAAGAACTTCGAGAGGCGAATCAACACATTGAAGACTCGATCAAAGTTTCTAGCGGGATCCAGAAAAGTCACCTGCCAACTCAATCTGACTTGGATGAATTATTTACCCATTCATATTATTTATGGCAACCCAAGGATATTGTAGGCGGTGACTTTTTTTGGATTGCGAAATATGGAACGAGAACCTACGCTTTATGCGGGGACTGTACGGGGCATGGGGTGCCAGGCGCGTTCATGACTTTGTTGGCTTATTCTGCTCTGACTCAGATCTCAGAAGAGGTATATCGCACTGCGCCTCTTGATTTCATTATTCAAGAATTGCACCATCGTTTTTCAAAAAGCTTAGGCTTACACAAGCAAGACGCTGTGATCAATACGGGCTTTGAGGCCTCAATGCTGTGCTTTGATGCCGAACATCAAAGTGTATCTTTTGTCGGTGCCGGACAGCACTTAATCATTAAGAACGCTACCGATCAGTCTGTTCAATTTATCAAAGGTAACAAACATCCGATTGGGTATAAGACTGCAGATGCCGCCGTTATACCTGCAGTTGTTCATTCTTTTGAGCTGCAAGATCAGTTGTTCATCCTCTACTCGGACGGCTGGACGACCCAAGTTGGTCAAGATGTAAGACGCATGATGGGCAATGCCACCTTATTGAAGGCGATCGAAAATTCAGGCCAAAATACGCCTCAATATTTAGGTCGATATTTAGAAAATTTCTTTAAAGATTGGACTGGCACTGAAGCGCGTAGAGACGATTTGAGTTTGATCGTATTGCAAGGATTAAGCTCATCCAACGTGGCTAAGCCGCTCGATCAAACGGCTTGAAAAGTTCGCAATCACGATGAACAGAGCCACTAAACCTTAATTGAAAACGCTGTCAGCGGCCGGCTTGACCCGTGAGAGTATTGTAAGTATCACCGGCCGCTTTATATTTACCGTCAGCCATCTTGATCCATTTTTTTAAGGTGCTGTCATCGTTATTCAGGTAGAGCTTGCCTCCCGACACCTCAAACTTTGTCGGATCGATTCCATGTAACCCCCCTTCAGAGAGCCCAAAGGCGCAATAACCACCATACTCTGGCGCGTATTTTTCAGGGTCTTTCTTAAAGAGCTCTAAATTTGCTTCGTTGACGAACAGCCAGACCGCTTTTTTCCATTCGTAAGCGTATTTCTCATCTCCTTTGGCGCCTACTCCCTCAGTGTGATAAGAAACAGTGTCATAGCCCAAAATAGCAATATCTGAACGCATTCCAAGCGCGCCAGCCAGACCGTCTTTGAGCGTGTTGACCTCAGGGGCCGCCGATGCATTGAAATGTAGGCCGCAAACCACCAATATAAAGACCGCCCAAAAGTTTCTTTTACCAAGCACACTCAAACTCCGCTGACTGGCACCTATATTGATTTGAATTGGTGGTTGAGGGCCTAAAACACGGGGTGCACTGGCTCGGATCGCTCTTCACCATCAATTAATCAAAATTTAGACCTGATAACAAAAGAATTATTAAAATTAGACTTTAGTATTAAAGCATGTTTATGATGTGCCTCACCATTTTTGCTAGGAATCTCGACGATGCCCACTGAAAACTCCAGGCTCATTCACCAATCGAGCCAGTTGATTGATCAACTTCAAGCGTCGCTCGCCAACGGTGAGAGCGTGGTCGCTCACCTTGAAGCCTCGACGCAAGGGGGTGCGCCGACTGTCAGCCTCAAAAGTGAAAGCAAAAGCGCAAGACTAGGCTTAAATATCATTACCTTGGGTATCTATGGCGCAGTACGCGATCATCAAGTTAAATCCGCGCTAGTGGCACTGCTCAATAACGAGTTTCACACCCTGACTCAAGCAGGGCAAGCTCAAGCAGCTGAACACATTCAAAGCACGTTAAATCAGTTACAGGGCATCAGCGCCAGCGGCCTCTTAAGTCGTCAGAGCCCCGCACTGGGTTTGTTAAAACGAGATATCAGCGTAGCCAACGCAACGGTGTTGAGCAAAGCTGAGGCGCGTGCGCGCTCGGTGTCTTCTGCAAGCTTTCAGGAAGCCATCAAAAATCAAGCGCTTACCAAAACCGAGGGGATTACGGTCAACCCCGATGCAAACCCTGCTGCCTCGACACCCACCCAAGAGAAAAATCAGGCGCTAGACCGTTTGCGCCAAGGGCTAGTCTTAACCAAGGCCACGAATGGGGCCTCAATCGCGCTCAATAAGGATAGGACGACTGACTTACAACCAGAGGATTTTCAGCAACTCGGTGCCTGGCTAAAAGAACAGGGTTTACCGGCGCAACGACCTGGAAGCGCCCTTGCAGAGAACGAAAAGGTTATCGCCCTAGACCTTTCAAATGCCAAACACTTGAATCAGCGCTCGTTGCTTGATGTGGGCAATCAACTGCCTTTTTTAATCACAATACGCGCTGAAAATGTGGGGCAACTGACCGAAATTGATCACGTTAAGCATTATGTTCAACAATATTTTACAAGCTATCGCACACCGGCCGGCCCCGCCTTACATACCTTACCGGCCCATCGGGCAATTCTTGACTATCTGGATAAAAGTCTATTTCGCTCTGGCACGCAACACACGTACTTTCAAGAGCTGAAATACAAATACTCGCGCGAGGCATTGTTAAATGACTTTCCGGGCGACAGAACATTTAAAGGTGCACTGTTAAGCCCTCATCAACGAGAGTGCATTGGTATTGTTTTAGATGATATTTTTCATCACAAAATTCATAGCGGCGAGCGGTTGCTGCACGACAGTGACTTACCCAACAGTCATAACGGCGCCACTCGCGCCACCTTCACTCACGAAGACTTGCAACTGCTCAATAAAGGTATTTTAGGTGCCTCGTCTACGGTCGGCCATGAGTCTTTGGTAACACCGCAAGCCCGCCAGGCGATTCAGGTTGAGTTTGAGAAAAGAAAGTATGGTCTGACCGATCATTTAAGCGCTGTTCAAGATTCAATCCGCCAAGCAGTGGCAGACAAGATTAGTGTCCCAGCAACGGATGGTGGGCCTGCCAAGCAGATCGATCATCCCTATAAAGAGATTGATGAGGCCAATCCCTCTGGCCCTAAAAAAGTGAATTATCCGTTGGTGTTAGCGCATCTGAAAAGCCAAGATCCTGAAAAGCGCCTAGCAGCGGCTGAAGTGGCGGTTGTTATCAAGGCAGCTGGCGTGGATTTTGCCAATGTGCAAGGTCGAAATTTTGCACTTGCCGATTTTGCACATTTGGGAGCGGATCTAGAGCTTGACCTTTCGCAACGACAAACCTTATCGGCGATTGCTACGCTTTCTGACACCTTTAGTACTGAAATCGATGATGCCACACTGCAATGGCTACTCAAAGAAAATAGCAAAGCCGCCTCGCATCCGCGGGTTGCGATTGTCGGCGGTGGCCCGACGGGCTTATTTGCTGGCTTAGAGTTTTTTGCGAAAGGTGCTGATGTCAAGATTTCTGAAATACGTAATGAACTCTATCACCGTCATCAAATTGTTCGTCTAGACCCACTTTGGGTGAACAAGTTGAAGTTTTATTTAGGCACAGACTTTGAAAAATATTTTGGCGCCGAGGATCAGGCGTATACCGGGACGACTAAGCCCAGAATCGGCAATCGCTCTGGTGATGGCTTTGTCGAGACTGTTATCAATCATCTTGAAGACCGATTACTTGACCGTGTGGTGCTGCTGAACTCTTTGGCTGAGAGCGCTCCAAAACAACATGCGTTGAATGGCAAGCCTATCGTTACGGGTATACAAGTCTTGACAGCACACGAGGTCGACCCAAAGATCATCGTGGGCGATGAGGACTTTGTTGTCAAAAGCAAATACAACGCCAAAGGGGATGACCTCAAGATCGAAACCCTAGGGGTCGACGCACAAGGTAAACCTGTCAATAATTTGACCGTGATCCCTTCTGCGCCTAACCTGAGTAGCCAAAATACCAACACAGACCTCAGCTATCAAAAAGACGAAGAGTTTCCTGTTGATTTAATTTTTGACTGCGCTGGCAAACATAGCGCTTTCAAAGAGGGCAACTCAATCTCGCGCGATGTCACCAAGCAAGAGCCTCACATCGTTGCAAGCTTTTTTGTGCGTGGCGAATGCCTGTCTTACCGCCAAGAAAATCACGATTTTCGTAGGCAGTATCTGATTACCCCCGCGTTCATTCAAAACAGTCGCGACGCGATTACTAACAGCGTGACTCAATACTTTGACAAGGCATCAAGTCTTGCGGCAGATCCTAACGATTCCGTCGTAGTCGGAGGGCGCGCCTTTGATAACGATGCCTACAATCAACTCGTCACAACCGTTAAGGCTGTCGCCCTGGACTTAAGCGACAAACATTTAAGTACCAACCTCAAAGACTACGCCCGCATACCTGTGCAATTGGGTGTCCGTCAAGACCCAACGAGCGCTGAGGGTGAAGAGTCTCTGGTCTATGAAACAAGAACCTTCGTCAACACCAGCAACGACTTTCAAGAAGCGCCCGACGCCAAAGCACGTCTAGATGGCGGCGTTGCACAGCAGGCTGACGGTAAAGATCGACCCGACAATATCGTCTATCTCGGCCTAGAATTACCCGGGCCAATCGATCAGTTTCAAAAAGCACTTTACAAGCAACTGCTCACGACTTTAGCAACTGAAATTCCGGTAGAAGATGAGCGTAGAAAAGTTGCACGCGCCATTGTGAATGAGTGCAATCTAGGTTTTGTCTTGACCGTCGCACATGAGCAAGGGCTTGATCGCCCCCGCACGAGTGAACCAGACTCTACGCCCTGGGTAAGTTCAGAAAACGCAGACCGCAAATTCTTGAGCGCCTTTGACGTGAGCCAGGGCTCAGTGCCCAACGGGATCTTAGTGCGCGAGAACCCAAGCAACGGGAAAGTCATCATCCAGGCATCGGGTGGGGATAGTGCCGCTTCGCCGCACTTCATGCGTTACAGCGGGCTCAGTGGCGCGCGCGAGCACGTTGGCGTGATCGGTCAAATTGTTGAACGTATCGCAGCTTTGCCTAACACCAACAGCAATCAAATGGCCGAACTATTAAAACAGCAGGCAGCTTCCGCCAACAAACAATATGAGTCGATTAACGCGTTTGTGTTGAGCCGTGGCCAAGTCTTTTTAGAGAGCGCGACACCACTTGAGATTGCGCAAAACGTTCGTAAAGAATTAAATAAACTGCTTTCGACCAGAGATCATGGTGGGCACTTACTCGAGAACGTCCAAAGTCAGGCTGAGGCGGGGAGCATTCTGAGAGCACAGCTCGCTAAGGATATTGAGCTGAGTCAAGCTGCTGACGTGCCGGCCGAAGTTAAAGCAGTATGGAGCGAAATTGATGCCGTGATCAACGACCTCGAAGCGGGGCGCTATCAAGCGCCTACCACGCAGTCGAGAGCACCCGACAAAAGGTAGAGCTTTTGGGCGATGACTACCGTTCAACGGTAGTCATCGCACCTGGCGCTTACAACGCAGCTTTAAGCTCGGCAATGATTTGCCCGTACTGTTCGCGACCGCGCAGATCATCCCACTGGCCACCTTTCGTGAGCGCGACTTCAAGCGCTCGCACGCCAACCTGCTCCGCCGGATTACCCGACAAAGGCAAGCTTTGTTGAATTAAGTCTCGAACACGTTGCTTACCTTCTTCAGGGGTGATGCGACTAGTCCACATATCTTGGCGGATATCTTGAACTTGGTTCAGAAATTTATCGAGCCTACCGCTTTTCGCATTGTCGAACTCTGCCCCGACTGCGACTTGAATGATAGAGATGCCAGTTGAATACAAATCATGCGCAAAACCAAGCGGCGCATTGATGCCATCTGGCAAGGTGAAATCAGGTGTGGCCCCGCGTAGCACTGAGAACGCAGTATTAGGTCTGTCTTCTACTTTTTTCGAGACCTTGGTAAGAGAGCCTGTATCAATCAGCTTTAATTTACCGGTTGCTTGATCATAAAAAGCATTTTGTGGCTTGATGTCACCATGCACGAAGCCACGCTTACCCAAGGCCGCCAAGGCATCTAAATAGCCCGCCGCGATCTTTTGCACATTACCTGCAGTGGCACCGCCACTATTGACGAGATTACGCACCTCTTCGCCTGGCGCAACGTCCTGCAGTTCGCCTGTAATTTCAAGAGAATAATTCCACTCACCCGCGTGATCAGTGAGCTGCTTTTTAGCCCATGCCCGAAATTCTTTATCACGCAAAGGTACGAGAAGCTCCCTGGTTCGTGTGCCGACTTTTTCACGCACAATGAAGTGGGTTGGCGCCACAACCGAATCGCTTTCGGATTGCTTCAAGAACGCAGCCGCAACCTCTGGCGAGCGCAGTAACTTAGGGTCATTTCGATGGTTTGGATCTGTTGTGTCTAACGTGATCGGAAAGGTCTTGCCGTTCAAAAACTCTTTGATCACTTTTTCTTTACCGTCAAGGGAAGCCTGGGTGACGGTACCAAACGCCCCTTCACCGATATAGCTGCCCTTCACGAGATTGGCTTTGGTTAAGTCAAGGGTCAAATCCGTTGAATAGCCTAAGGCTTGCCGATGAAAGTCTTCGAGCGCTTGCGTGGTGAGTTGCGCGCGTGCGAGTTCATCGGGGGCTGCCTCAGCGGCACTAAGTTTTGTGAATAACGATACTAAGGCAGCATCACCCGTTTTGTGTGTTTTGACATACTTCGTTAAACACTCTTTGATTTCAGCGATATCTTCAGGCTTATCTTCTCTGGGATCCAATAAAGCGACCCAGACCTCTTGCTGTCGCTCGAACGCTTCAAAAAAATCTGCGGGTGCTGGGCGCTTGACTTGGCTATCAGAAATCACCTGAGCCACCTGTTCTAAGCCCGCAAACCTTAGGGTTCGCGTTAGGCGTGAAGCATCTTCAGGGGATAAAGGCTTTTTCGAATCTGTGAGCAGTTTTGACAATGCCTTGCCGACCTGTGCATTGTTTTGTTGCAGCCACTGGGGATCTCTGTGAAGCACTTTGCGATTAAAGGCGATCGAAGCGCGCTCAAGCAAGTTCGCGCTTCTAAGCTGCGACTGATCACCCTCTGCTACCAGTGTTTCGCCGCTTTGCAAAGCGCTCAACGCACTATTGATATTGCCGAAGATTTTTGTTGCCATCGTTCGTATTCCTTAAACATACAGAGTCTGTTCGTAAGACAGGCCAACTATACTAAAGTAGTATGCTCTCAGGAATCGCTGTTCAATGCAATTCAATCGATTATAAATATCGAAGAAATAATATGTAGAAAAAGTAACGATAATCAATGGCTTATGCCACCGAGACATAATATCCACACGCAATTGACTATGGGTTAGGCCGCTGCAGTGCGTAAATGAAAAGTCAAGGCCACCTACCGCGCCAAGCTTAAGCGCTCCAGCTCCTGACTTCTGCCACTTTTGCTGATATTTGATAGGTCTGAATAATTAGCTATTATTTTTCAATTAGTTACGTTTTTTGACTTCTCGAGTTTACGCACTAATGCTATCTTTTGGGCATGCGCGGCGATCTCACAACTCGAAAGACAAGAACGGCCTCAGGCTCGACAGCCGTTCAGGTGGTGCGCCATGAGGGCAAACGGCGCATTGT
>Ga0222712_10000275_pt1 | contig 71718 bp, 83 predicted proteins | sample C33_657DmetaG_FD_165043 | JGI IMG/M metagenome (GOLD analysis project Ga0222712, IMG submission 165043) | Estuarine water microbial communities from San Francisco Bay, California, United States - C33_657D | ecosystem: Environmental > Aquatic > Marine > Unclassified | place: USA: California... | reverse complement strand
TCTGAGCTTCTTTACGTTTAAATCGATAATAGTTGATTATTTTTGTTTTAATCTAGCTATTTCCTCATTTAGTTCATTAATAGCCGCAACTAATAATGGCACTATCTTTTCATATTGAACAGTTAAGTAGTTTTCACCCGATTTACTGATTGAGTTACCATCAACATCCTTAATTGTATCAAATGGAGCTGGTTTAACGGCTTCTGGTAATACTTTTTGTATATCCTGAGCAATAACACCAACTTGTTTATCTACATTGGTACCAAAGAATTTATCTGCAACCTCATTTTGATAGTATGTTACAGCTCTTAATGATTTAACTTTATTCAAGGCGTCTGAAATGCTTTCAAAATCCTTTTTCAATCTCTCATCTGAGTAGTATGCGATTATATTACCGTTTGCATAGATATCAGTATCAGCATGTAAATTACCCGCATCCATCCAGACTGTTGAATCCTGGAAGCTAGCTCCAGCATTGTTATATGGTAAATAATTTGCCGTTGGATTCAATCCAGCACCACCACCAGATGAAGTACCACTTGTTCCAGCAGTTCCAGCAGCACCACTCACACCACTTGTTCCAGCAGTTCCGTTTGCACCACTCACACCCGATGTACCAGCTCTACCTGAAGTACCACTTGTTCCAGCAGTTCCAGCAGCACCACTCACACCACTTGTTCCAGCAGTTCCGTTTGCACCACTTACACCTGATGTACCATTTGTACCACCAGTTAATCCAGTTCTAATTACCACATTATTCGCATCCAAAGCCAGCAAAACTGTCGCAGTACCACCACCAACCACAGCTTTCGTTTGTCTAGCTACAGCATCAAAGTAAAAATAATTAGTTCCACCGTAAGCCCCACCAAGTGGATCACCAAACCTTTTAGTTGTGTTATCCCAGAAAGCAAAAGGTAATGTGGTTGTTGCTGTTCCGCTTAATGAGGCGGTATCCACAGATATTGTTTGGCTTGATGATAGTGCACCACCACCAGTTAAACCATTTACACCATTAACACTAACATACGTACCAGATGTACCAAGATTACCAGATATCCCAGATGTCCCAGATGTCCCAGATGTACCAGCCGTACCTGATGTACCAGATGTTGCAGACGCACCACTTAATCCTGATGTGTTATTATTACCAGAAGTACCAGCAGAACCAGATGTTCCTGACGTACTTGAAATACCACTTGTTCCCGCAGTTGTACTTCTACCTGATGTACCATCAATACCAGATGTACCAGATGTACTTGAAATACCAGATGTACCAGCTGTAGCGCTTCTACCAGATGTTCCGTTAGCACCACTTGTTCCAGCAGTTTGATTTGTTCCTGAAGTACCAGCAGTTCCTGAGATACCAGATGTACCAGCTATTCCTGAGATACCTGAAGTTCCGTTAGCACCACTTGTTCCAGCAGTTTGATTTGTTCCTGATGTACCAGCTATTCCTGAGATACCAGATGTTCCGTTAGCACCAGAGGTACCAGCAGTTTGATTTGTTCCTGAAGTACCCGCAGTTCCTGAGATACCACTCGTACCTGAAGTACCAGCAGAACCTGATGTTCCTGAAGTTGCGCTTATCCCTGAAGTTCCAGCGGTAGCACTTCTACCAGAAGTACCATCCGCACCAGAAGTACCACTTGTTGCATTTATACCAGATGTTCCCGCAGTACCATTTCTACCAGAAGTACCATCTGCACCAGAAGTACCAGCAGTGTTAGCAACACCAGATGTTCCCGCAGTTCCAGTTCTACCACTTGTTCCTGAAGAACCTGACGTACCTGATGTGTTAGACAAACCAGAAGTTCCAGCTATACCAGATGTTCCCGAAGTACCAGCAGAACCACTTGTTCCTGAAGTTGAGCTTATACCTGATGTACCAGCCACACCACTTGTTCCCGATGTACCAGCAGAACCACTTGTTCCTGAAGTTGAGCTTATACCTGATGTACCCGCAGTTCCTGAGATACCAGATGTACCCGCAGTTCCTGAAGAACCAGAAGTTCCTGACGTACTTGAAATACCACTTGTTCCCGCAGTTGTACTTCTACCTGATGTTCCATCAATACCACTTGTTCCACTTGTCGAACTTATTCCTGAAGTACCAGCTGTTGTGCTTCTACCAGATGTTCCATCAATACCACTTGTACCTGAAGTCGATGAAATTCCTGATGTACCAGCCGTACCGTTTCTACCTGAAGTACCTTCAGAACCTGATGTTCCTGAGGTTGCGGATAAACCACTTGTACCAGCCGTACCATTTCTACCACTTGTTCCATCAGCACCAGAAGTACCAGCGGTGTTAGCAACACCACTTGTTCCCGCAGTTCCAGTTCTACCGCTTGTTCCTGAAGTACCACTTGTTCCTGAAGTATTTGATAATCCCGAAGTACCAGCAACACCACTTGTTCCCGCAGTTCCTGAAGAACCAGAAGTACCACTTGTTGAACTTAATCCTGAAGTACCAGCAATACCAGATATACCAGATGTACCATTTGATCCAGAAGTACCACTTGTTGAACTTATTCCAGATGTACCCGCTGTACCAGATATACCCGATGTACCGCTTGTTCCAGCAGAACCAGATGTTCCACTTGTTGCGCTTATTCCTGAAGTTCCAGCTACACCTGAAGTACCATTTGTACCAGCAGAACCAGATGTTCCAGCTGTATTAGATATACCAGAAGTTCCAGCTACACCCGAAGTACCATTTGTACCAGAAGTACCAGCTGTATTAGATATACCAGATGTACCCGCTATACCACTTGTTCCATTTGTTCCCGCAGAACCAGAAGTTCCCGATGTATTAGATAAACCGCTTGTTCCAGCAACACCTGAAGTACCAGCTGTCCCTGAAGAACCAGAAGTTCCTGAAGTTGATGATACACCTGAAGTACCAGCTGTTCCTGATACACCACTCGTACCCGAAGTACCATTAGTACCTGATGTTCCAGCAGAACCAGATGTTCCTGAAGTTGAACTTATTCCTGAAGTTCCAGCTGTTCCTGAGATACCAGATGTTCCCGCAGTTCCTGAAGAACCAGAAGTACCACTTGTTGAACTTAATCCTGAAGTACCAGCAATACCAGATATACCTGAAGTGCCGTTTGTACCACTTGTTCCAGATGTATTAGACAAACCAGAAGTTCCAGCTATACCAGCTACACCCGAAGTACCGTTAGAACCAGAAGTTCCACTTGTTGCACTTACACCACTTGTACCAGCCGTACCGTTTCTACCTGAAGTACCTTCAGAACCAGAAGTTCCACTTGTTGCACTTACACCACTTGTACCAGCCGTACCGTTTCTACCAGAAGTGCCTTCAGAACCTGATGTTCCTGAGGTTGCGGATAACCCACTTGTTCCCGCAGTTCCAGTTCTACCACTTGTTCCTGAAGTTCCTGATGTACCAGCTGTATTACTTAATCCCGATGTACCAGCAGTTCCCGAGATACCACTTGTACCAGAAGTTCCCGCAGAACCACTTGTTCCTGATGTATTAGATAAACCAGAAGTTCCAGCTACACCTGAAGTACCAGAAGTTCCCGCAGAACCTGATGTACCAGAAGTTGAAGAAGCGCCACTTGTTCCCGCAGTTCCCGAGATACCACTTGTTCCCGCAGTTCCAGCTGAACCTGATGTTCCTGATGTATTAGATAAACCAGAAGTTCCCGCTATACCAGATATACCAGAGGTACCTGATGAACCAGAAGTTCCTGAAGTTGAACTTAATCCCGATGTACCAGCAGTTCCTGATGCACCACTTGTACCATTAGTACCAGAAGTTCCTGAAGAACCAGAAGTTCCATTTGAACCTGAAGTTGAGCTTATTCCCGAAGTACCGTTTGTCCCACTTGTACCAGCAGAACCTGAAGTTCCAGCTGACCCACTAGTTCCTGAAGTTGATGATAAACCGCTTGTTCCAGCTATACCACTTGTTCCATGTGTTCCACTTGTTCCAGCAGAACCCGATGTTCCCGATGTACTAGAAACGCCACTTGTTCCAGCAATGCCAGATATACCACTTGTTCCATTTGAACCACTTGTCCCTGAAGTTGATGATGCACCTGAAGTACCATTTGTTCCACTTGTTCCCGCAGAACCACTTGTTCCATTTGAACCTGAAGTTGATGAAATACCACTTGTTCCATTTGTTCCTGAAGTTCCCGCAGAACCACTTGTTCCTGATGTATTAGAAACGCCACTTGTTCCAGCTACACCTGATGTACCAGAAGTTCCCGCAGAACCCGATGTTCCAGACGTTGCCGATAAACCAGATGTTCCAGCAACTCCAGAGATACCTGAAGTTCCGTTTGTGCCTGATGTACCCGAAGTTGAAGAAACACCACTTGTTCCGTTTGTACCCGATGTTCCCGCAGAACCAGAAGTTCCATTTGAACCTGATGTTGAACTCAATCCTGAGGTACCATTTGTTCCTGAAGTTCCCGCAGAACCACTTGTTCCCGATGTATTAGATAAACCAGATGTTCCAGCAACACCCGAAGTACCATTTGTTCCTGAAGTTCCCGCAGAACCAGATGTTCCGTTTGAACCTGAAGTTGATGAAACACCTGATGTTCCGTTTGTTCCACTTGTTCCCGCAGATCCTGATGTTCCGTTTGAACCTGATGTATTAGATAAACCACTTGTTCCAGCAACACCACTTGTTCCATGTGTTCCAGAAGTACCAGCAGAACCTGATGTACCTGAAGTTGATGAATTACCGCTTGTTCCAGCTATACCAGATATACCAGATGTACCATTTGTTCCAGATGTTCCTGATGTACTTGAAATTCCTGAAGTACCATTTGTACCAGCAGTACCAGCTGATCCACTTGTTCCATTAGACCCTGATGTTGAACTCAATCCCGATGTGCCATTTGTACCAGAAGTACCAGCAGAACCACTTGTTCCTGAAGTTGATGAGATACCAGATGTTCCAGCAACACCAGAAGTTCCATGTGTTCCTGATGTACCAGCTGACCCACTAGTTCCTGAAGTTGATGAATTACCACTTGTTCCCGCAGTCCCTGAAGTACCAGCAGAACCAGATGTTCCGTTTGAACCACTTGTTGAAGAAATACCAGATGTACCATTTGTTCCTGACGTTCCATTAGAACCACTTGTTCCTGAAGTTGATGAGATACCAGATGTTCCTGCAACACCACTTGTACCAGATGTACCATTAGAACCAGACGTACCTGATGTTGAACTTATACCAGACGTACCATTTGTACCAGAAGTACCAGCAGAACCAGATGTTCCGTTTGAACCACTTGTTGAAGAAACACCACTTGTTCCATTTGTTCCTGAAGTTCCCGCAGAACCCGATGTTCCAGATGTACTTGAAATACCAGAAGTTCCAGCTATACCCGATGTACCATTAGTTCCGCTTGTTCCAGCTGAACCTGAAGTACCAGAAGAACCCGAAGTTGAACTTATTCCTGATGTACCATTTGTTCCAGAAGTACCAGCAGAACCTGATGTTCCTGAAGTTGATGATAAACCAGATGTACCATGTGTTCCACTTGTTCCCGCAGAACCAGATGTTCCAGATGTACTTGAAATACCAGAAGTTCCAGCTATACCACTTGTTCCGTTTGTTCCTGAAGTTCCCGCAGAACCAGATGTTCCATTTGAACCCGATGTTGAAGATACACCTGATGTACCATTAGTTCCCGATGTTCCTGAAGTTCCCGCAGAACCAGATGTTCCGTTTGAACCTGAAGTACTTGAAATTCCCGAAGTACCATTTGTACCTGATGTTCCAGCGGAACCTGATGTCCCATTTGAACCAGATGTATTAGATAAACCACTTGTTCCAGCAACACCTGAAGTTCCAGCTGTACCTGATGTACCAGCGGAACCAGATGTTCCGTTTGAACCACTTGTTGAAGATACTCCACTTGTACCATTTGTTCCAGAAGTACCAGCAGAACCAGATGTTCCATTTGAACCAGATGTTGATGAGATTCCTGATGTACCATTTGTTCCAGATGTTCCAGCAGAACCAGATGTTCCATTAGATCCTGAAGTCGAACTTAATCCTGAAGTTCCATGCGTACCACTTGTTCCAGATGAACCAGATGTCCCTGAAGTTGATGAATTACCACTTGTTCCAGCAACACCAGAAGTACCATTTGTTCCAGAAGTACCAGCAGACCCTGATGTTCCTGAAGTTGATGAATTACCACTTGTTCCAGCAACACCTGATGTTCCATTTGTTCCTGAAGTACCAGCAGAACCAGATGTTCCGTTTGAACCACTTGTTGAAGAAACACCACTTGTTCCGTTTGTACCCGATGTTCCCGCAGAACCAGATGTATTAGATATCCCGCTAGTTCCAGCAACACCAGAAGTACCCGCAGAACCTGATGTACCTGAAGTTGAGCTTATACCTGAAGTACCAGCAATACCACTTGTTCCATTTGTACCAGATGTTCCCGCAGAACCGCTTGTTCCATTTGAACCTGATGTGCTTGAGATACCAGATGTACCATTAGTACCAGATGTTCCCGCAGTACCACTTGTTCCCGCAGAACCAGATGTACCAGCTGATCCAGATGTTCCATTAGATCCTGATGTTGAACTCAATCCTGATGTTCCATTTGTACCACTTGTTCCAGCACTACCAGAAGTTGATGAATTACCACTTGTTCCAGCAACGCCTGAAGTACCTGAAGTACCAGCGGAGCCTGATGTCCCAGCTGACCCACTTGTTGAAGATACTCCTGATGTACCATTTGTTCCAGAAGTACCAGCAGAACCTGAAGTTCCGTTTGAACCACTTGTTGAAGATACCCCACTTGTTCCATTTGTACCAGAAGTACCAGATGAACCAGACGTATTAGATAAACCAGAAGTTCCAGCAATACCAGAAGTACCGTTTGTTCCACTAGTTCCAGCAGAACCAGATGTTCCGTTTGAACCTGAAGTTGATGAAACACCTGATGTTCCGTTTGTTCCACTTGTTCCCGCAGATCCTGATGTTCCGTTTGAACCAGAAGTTGAGCTTACACCAGAAGTACCAGAAGTACCGTTTGTTCCACTAGTTCCAGCAGAACCAGATGTTCCGTTTGAACCAGAAGTTGAAGAAACCCCTGAAGTTCCATTTGTTCCAGAAGTACCAGCAGAACCTGAAGTTCCCGATGTATTTGATACCCCACTTGTTCCAGCAACACCAGAAGTTCCATTTGTTCCAGATGTTCCCGCAGAACCAGATGTTCCTGAAGTTGAAGATATACCACTTGTTCCAGCTACACCTGAAGTTCCATGTGTTCCCGAAGTTCCTGCCGATCCAGATGTTCCCGATGTACTTGAATTACCTGAAGTACCCGAAGTACCATTTGTTCCAGATGTTCCAGCAGATCCTGATGTTCCTGATGTATTAGATACCCCACTAGTTCCATTTGTTCCAGAAGTACCAGCAGAACCCGATGTACCATTTGAACCTGATGTTGAAGATACTCCACTTGTTCCAACAGTACCAGAAGTTCCCGCAGAACCAGAAGTACCATTAGATCCACTTGTTGAGGATACCCCAGATGTTCCATTTGTACCAGAAGTTCCCGCAGAACCACTAGTTCCAGACGTACTTGAAACACCCGAAGTTCCAGCAATACCCGAAGTACCATTAGTACCAGCTGATCCGCTAGTTCCAGACGTATTAGATAAACCAGAAGTTCCAGCTATACCAGAAGTACCATTTGTACCACTTGTTCCCGCTGAACCAGAAGTACCATTAGATCCACTTGTTGATGAAATACCACTTGTTCCGTGTGTTCCCGAAGTTCCCGCTGATCCAGATGTTCCCGATGTACTTGAATTACCACTTGTTCCAGCAATACCAGAAGTTCCATTCGTTCCAGAAGTACCAGCCGAACCACTTGTTCCTGATGTATTAGATAAACCAGAAGTTCCCGCTATACCAGAAGTTCCATTTGTTCCTGAAGTTCCAGCAGAACCTGATGTTCCGTTTGAACCACTTGTTGAAGAAACACCACTAGTACCATTTGTTCCACTTGTTCCCGCAGAGCCACTTGTACCATTTGAACCAGATGTACCTGAAGTTGAACTTAATCCTGATGTTCCAGCGGTACCAGAAGTACCAGCAGAACCAGATGTTCCTGATGTATTTGATACTCCACTTGTTCCAGCAACACCAGAAGTTCCATTTGAACCAGAAGTACCAGCAGAACCAGATGTTCCTGATGTATTTGATACTCCACTTGTTCCAGCTACACCTGAAGTTCCGTTTGTTCCTGAAGTACCCGCTGATCCACTAGTTCCATTTGAACCAGAAGTTGATGAGATTCCTGAAGTTCCATTTGTTCCACTTGTTCCAGCAGAACCTGATGTTCCATTTGAACCTGAAGTTGAACTTATTCCTGATGTACCATTTGTTCCAGATGTTCCCGCAGATCCTGATGTTCCTGATGTATTAGACAAACCTGAAGTACCAGCTATACCACTTGTTCCGTTTGTACCTGAAGTACCAGCACTACCCGATGTTCCATTAGATCCTGAAGTCGAACTTAATCCTGAAGTTCCATGCGTACCACTTGTTCCAGCAGAACCTGATGTTCCTGATGTATTAGATAAACCTGAAGTACCATTTGTTCCACTTGTTCCCGCTGATCCCGAAGTTCCAGATGTATTAGATATCCCGCTAGTTCCAGCAACACCAGAAGTACCGTTTGTTCCTGAAGTTCCCGCAGAACCCGATGTTCCAGCTGATCCACTTGTTGAACTTATTCCTGAAGTACCATTTGTTCCACTTGTTCCAGCAGAACCTGATGTTCCTGATGTATTAGATAAACCTGAAGTACCATTTGTTCCACTTGTTCCCGCTGATCCCGAAGTTCCTGATGTATTAGATAAACCTGAAGTACCAGCTATACCACTAGTACCATTTGTACCAGAAGTACCAGCAGAACCTGAAGTTCCATTTGATCCCGATGTTGAAGATATACCAGATGTACCCGCTGTACCTGAAGTACCAGCAGAACCAGAAGTTCCAGATGTGTTAGATACCCCACTTGTTCCATTTGTTCCAGAAGTTCCCGCAGAACCTGATGTACCATTAGATCCTGAAGTTGAACTTATTCCTGAAGTACCATGAGTACCTGACGTTCCCGCAGATCCTGATGTACCCGAAGTTGAACTTAATCCTGATGTTCCATGAGTACCTGACGTTCCCGCAGATCCTGATGTACCTGAAGTTGAGGATACACCTGATGTTCCATTTGTTCCAGAAGTACCAGCAGAACCAGATGTTCCAGAGGTCGAGCTTACACCGCTAGTTCCATTTGTTCCAGAAGTACCAGCAGAACCAGATGTACCATTTGAACCTGATGTTGAAGATACCCCACTTGTTCCATTTGTTCCAGACGTTCCCGCAGAACCTGATGTTCCATTTGAACCCGATGTACCTGAAGTACCAGCTATACCACTAGTACCATTTGTTCCACTTGTTCCCGCAGAACCAGAAGTACCATTAGACCCTGATGTACTTGAAATACCCGAAGTACCATTTGTTCCACTTGTTCCCGCAGAACCAGAAGTTGATGAATTACCCGAAGTACCATTTGTTCCAGATGTTCCCGCAGATCCTGATGTACCCGAAGTTGATGATAAACCAGATGTACCATTTGTTCCAGATGAACCAGAAGTTCCCGCAGAACCTGATGTTGAAGATACTCCTGATGTACCATTTGTTCCAGAAGTTCCCGCAGAACCTGATGTTCCTGAAGTTGAGCTTATACCTGAAGTTCCAGCGGTACCAGAAGTACCAGCAGAACCAGAAGTTCCATTTGATCCACTAGTTGATGATATTCCTGATGTACCATTTGTTCCCGAAGTACCATTTGACCCACTAGTTCCTGATGTATTAGATAAACCAGAGGTTCCAGCAACACCACTTGTTCCAGAAGTACCAGCCGAACCACTTGTTCCGTTTGAACCAGAAGTTGAAGAAGTACCAGAAGTTCCATTCGTTCCAGAAGTACCAGCCGAACCAGAAGTTCCATTTGATCCACTAGTTGATGATATTCCTGATGTTCCGTTTGTTCCAGATGTTCCAGCAGAACCACTTGTTCCGTTAGAACCAGAAGTACCAGCTATACCACTAGTACCATTTGTTCCACTTGTTCCCGCAGATCCTGATGTTCCTGAAGTCGAAGATAAACCAGAAGTTCCGTTTGTTCCAGAAGTTCCCGCAGAACCTGATGTACCTGATGTACCTGATACACCATCTTTACCTGACGTACCAGCGGTACCAGAAGTACCAGCAGAACCAGAGGTTGATGATAAACCAGATGTCCCATTAGTACCTGACGTACCAGCAGAACCAGACGTACCAGCAGAACCAGACTCACCCGATCTACCAGAAGTACCAGAAGTACCCGATGTACCTGATGTACCAGATACACCATCTTTACCTGACGTACCAGCAGTACCAGTTGTACCAGCAGTACCATTAGTTCCCGATTCCCCACTAGTACCAGCAGTACCTGACGTACCAGATGTATTAGACCTACCACTTGTTCCAGAAGTTGAATTTGTTCCAGAAGTTCCAGCTGTTCCCGATTCACCACTAGTACCAGAAGTTCCAACAGAACCAGAAGTTCCAGATGAACCAGCTGAACCTGAAGTTGTACCAAGTTGATAAGAGACATTACCACTATCATCTACGACCAAAAATTTACCTTTACCTGTGGTGCTTGCCACACCATCAATTTTAAATGTTCCAACGACAACAGTATCACCCGATACTGTTAGCCCATGTCGTAAAATATGTTCGTTTGCCATGTTAGTTTATGTCTCTTTTCCTTAGTATATATAAATACTTTTAACTACTGCTTTGTTAAAGTAAATTGCGATTATTTTAGGATTAATTTTATTGAATATGAAATGTCGTATCTGTCATTATCGGCAACCGCTATTAATTGGAAGTTACCACCCACAACATTAGTCATAAATCTAAATCCACCTGTTGCACCATTCAAATCGGTAGTTGATGTATCATCCCAAACAACACCACCAGGAGTTTGATCATTGACAGATCTAAACGTACCAGCTCTAAAACCGTTTGTGTTTTGGTTAAATACAGTATAATCAACAAACATACCTCTAACAGGTGGTGTTGGCCATGCTTGTACAACAAAATTACCATTTGATACACTTTGATCATTACCAGATAACATCACAGCATCTAAACCTAAATGTAAACCTTTAAGTGTAGAATTGTATAGGAAATCAGTTAATACGTCTAACTCATTATTTGCGTTATCCCAAACAACCAAACCATTTTGAGTTGTACCATTAATATCCAAACTAATGTTTATATCACCACCTAAAGAACCACCACCTTGAATTGGTGCTGTTGTGGTAACGTTAACATACGTACCAGATGTACCAACATTACCAGATATTCCAGACGTACCAGCAGTACCAGATGTACCCGAAGAACCAGAACCACCACCAACACCGTTTGATCCAGTGTTACCAGATGTACCCGCAGTACCAGTTGTACCTGAGGTACCATTTCTACCAGATGTTCCAGAAGTACCAGTCGCACCACTTGTTCCTGACGTACCTGAAGTACCATTTGTTCCGTTTATACCACTAATACCGTTTATACCTGAAGTACCAGAAGTACCTGAAGTGCCAGATGTTCCTGATGTTGAAGAAGTGCCAGATGTACCATGTGTTCCACTTGTTCCCGCAGAACCAGATGTTCCCGAAGTTGAAGATATACCAGAAGTACCCGCTGTACCTGTAGTACCCGATGTACCAGCAGAACCAGATGTACCTGAAGTTGAGCTTATACCTGAAGTTCCAGCGGTACCAGAAGTACCAGCAGTACCATTAGTACCAGATGAACCAGATGTACCTGTCGCACCACTTGTTCCTGATGTTCCACTAGTTCCATTTGTTCCGTTTATACCACTAATACCGTTTATACCACTTGTACCAGATGTTCCACTTGTTCCACTTGTTCCCGAAGTTGAAGATATTCCTGATGTACCATTTGTTCCGTTAGTACCAGCAGAACCTGATGTACCTGATGTTCCAGCAGTACCTGAGATACCAGAAGTCCCAGCTGATCCACTTGTTCCTGAAGTTGAAGAAGTACCAGAAGTTCCATGAGTACCAGAAGTCCCAGCTGATCCACTTGTTCCTGAAGTTGAAGAAGTACCAGAAGTTCCATGAGTACCAGATGTACCAGCAGAACCTGAAGTTCCAGAAGTTGAAGATATACCAGACGTACCCGCAGTACCTGTAGTACCTGAAGTGCCAGATGATCCACTTGTTCCTGAAGTTGATGATATACCACTAGTTCCCGCAGTACCATTTGTTCCCGAAGAACCAGATGTTCCAGTTGCACCACTTGTACCAGATGTACCCGAAGTACCATTTGTTCCGTTTATACCACTGATACCGTTTATACCTGAAGTACCAGAAGTACCTGAAGTACCACTTGTTCCAGATGTACCTGAAGTCAATGAGATACCAGACGTACCAGCAGTTCCGTTAGTTCCAGCAGAACCTGATGTACCTGATGTTCCAGCAGTACCTGAGATACCAGATGTTCCCGCAGAACCAGAAGTTCCCGCTGATCCAGATGTACCTGAGATACCAGATGTTCCCGCAGTACCACTTGTTCCCGCAGAACCAGATGTACCTGAAGTTGAAGAAGCGCCAGAAGTTCCATGAGTACCAGATGTACCAGCAGAACCTGATGTTCCTGAAGTCGAACTCAACCCTGAGGTTCCCGCAGTACCTGTAGTACCAGATGTACCAGCAGAACCTGATGTTCCTGAAGTTGAACTCAACCCTGAGGTTCCCGCAGTACCATTTGTTCCCGAAGAACCAGATGTTCCAGTTGCACCACTTGTACCAGATGTACCCGAAGTACCATTTGTTCCATTTATACCACTAATACCATTTATACCTGATGTTCCCGAAGTACCGCTTGTTCCAGATGATCCAGAAGTTGAAGATGCTCCAGATGTTCCCGCAGTACCTGAAGTTCCCGCAGAACCAGATGTTGATGATGAACCTGAAGTTCCAGCTGTACCTGACGTACCAGCAGAACCTGATGTTCCTGAAGTTGAGCTTATACCTGAAGTTCCAGCGGTACCAGAAGTACCAGCAGAACCTGAAGTTGATGATGAACCTGAAGTTCCATGCGTTCCCGATGTTCCCGCAGAACCCGATGTTCCCGAAGTTGAAGATATTCCTGATGTACCATTTGTTCCAGAAGTTCCAGCTGTACCACTTGTTCCCGCAGAACCAGATGTACCTGAAGTTGATGATAAACCAGACGTACCCGCAGTTCCGTTAGTACCAGCAGAACCTGAAGTTCCCGAATTACCACTTGTTCCTGACGTACCTGAAGTACCATTTGTTCCGTTTATACCACTGATACCATTTATACCACTTGTTCCAGATGTACCACTTGTTCCAGATGTTCCAGAAGTTGATGATGTACCACTTGTTCCGTTTGTTCCAGAAGTTCCAGCAGAACCAGATGTACCTGAAGTCGAACTTAATCCACTTGTTCCAGCAGTACCAGATGTACCAGCAGTTCCCGCAGAACCACTAGTTCCTGATGTTGAAGATATTCCACTTGTTCCAGCAGTACCCGATGTGCCAGCAGAACCTGAAGTTGAGGAAGTACCAGAAGTTCCATGAGTACCAGATGTACCAGCTGATCCACTTGTTCCTGATGTTGAAGAAATTCCCGAAGTACCCGCTGTACCTGTAGTACCTGATGTACCAGCAGAACCAGATGTTCCTGAAGTCGAACTCAATCCCGAAGTTCCAGCGGTACCATTAGATCCACTCGAACCCGATGTTCCCGAATTACCACTTGTACCAGATGTACCCGAAGTACCATTTGTTCCGTTTATACCACTAATACCGTTTATACCTGAAGTACCAGAAGTACCTGAAGTACCTGATGATCCAGAAGTTGATGATGCACCACTTGTTCCGTTTGTACCTGAAGTTCCAACAGAACCAGATGTACCTGAAGTTGACGAAACACCAGACGTACCATTTGTTCCCGATGTACCAGCTGATCCACTTGTTCCCGATGTACCAGACGTACCAGCAGAACCTGATGTACCATTAGAGCCTGACGTTCCTGAATTACCACTTGTTCCAGATGTTCCTGACGTTCCAGCTGACCCACTAGTTCCTGATGTTGAAGATATACCAGATGTTCCATTTGTACCTGACGTTCCCGCAGAACCAGATGTCCCTGATGTTGAAGAAATTCCCGAAGTACCCGCTGTACCTGTAGTACCAGACGTACCAGCAGAACCTGATGTTCCTGAAGTCGATGAAATACCTGAAGTACCGTTAGTACCAGACGTACCCGATGTTCCCGCAGAACCACTAGTTCCTGATGTTGAAGATATACCAGATGTTCCATTTGTTCCAGATGTTCCCGCAGAACCAGAAGTTCCCGCAGAACCCGAAGTTAATGAAATACCCGATGTTCCCGCAGTACCATTAGATCCACTTGAACCTGATGTTCCTGAATTACCACTTGTTCCCGATGTGCCAGATGTACCTGATGTGTTAGAAACACCACTTGTTCCATTTGTACCAGATGTTCCAGCTGACCCGCTAGTTCCCGATGTGTTAGATATCCCGCTAGTTCCATTTGTACCCGATGTTCCCGCTGTACCACTTGTTCCAGATGTATTAGATATTCCACTTGTTCCCGCAGTTCCCGAAGTACCAGCAGAACCAGATGTGCCATTAGATCCACTTGTTGAAGAAATACCAGATGTACCATTTGTTCCTGACGTTCCCGCAGATCCTGACGTACCAGAGGTTGACGAAATACCACTTGTTCCATTTGTTCCTGAAGTACCAGCAGAACCAGATGTACCTGAAGTCGCACTTATTCCCGATGTACCTGCTGTTCCTGATGTTCCTGAAGTTGATGAAATACCAGAAGTACCGTTAGTACCAGATGTACCCGATGTTCCCGCAGAACCAGATGTACCTGAAGTTGAGCTTATACCTGAAGTACCATTTGTTCCACTTGTTCCAGCGGAACCAGATGTTCCTGAAGTCGATGAAATACCTGAAGTTCCCGCAGTACCATTAGATCCACTCGAACCCGATGTTCCTGAATTACCACTTGTTCCTGACGTACCTGAAGTACCACTTGTTCCTGATGTTGATGATAAACCAGATGTACCATTAGTACCAGAAGTTCCCGCAGAACCACTTGTTCCTGATGTATTCGATAAACCACTTGTTCCAGCAGTTCCTGATGTTCCAGCGGAACCTGATGTCCCCGCAGAACCGCTAGTTGTAGATACCCCACTTGTTCCATTTGTTCCAGATGTCCCAGCTGAACCTGATGTACCATTTGAACCTGATGTATTAGATAAACCACTTGTTCCAGCTGTACCTGAAGTACCAGCAGAACCAGATGTACCAGATGTATTAGATATCCCACTTGTTCCAGCTGTACCTGAAGTACCCGCAGAACCAGAAGTTCCCGCAGAACCTGAAGTTGATGACGCCCCACTTGTTCCATTTGTTCCAGAAGTTCCCGCAGAACCTGATGTACCTGAAGTTGAGCTTTCACCACTTGTTCCCGCACTACCCGATGTTCCCGCAGAACCAGAAGTTCCAGACGTACTTGAAACACCCGATGTTCCCGCTGTACCACTAGATCCTGATGTATTCGATAAACCACTTGTTCCATTTGTTCCTGAAGTACCAGCAGAACCAGATGTACCTGAAGTTGAGCTTATACCAGAAGTACCATTTGTACCATTTGTACCAGCTGACCCACTAGTTCCAGCAGAACCAGAAGTTCCAGAGGTCGAGCTTACACCGCTAGTTCCATTTGTACCTGATGTTCCTGATGTCCCAGCAGAACCTGAAGTTCCGTTAGCACCAGTTGTACCTGACGTACCACCCGTACCAGAAATACCAGAAATACCATCCGCACCATCAACACCAGAAGTACCAGAAGTACCCGATGTACCAGATGTACCAGACGTTCTTGATAAACCAGATGTACCAGACGTACCAGAAGTTCCCGCAGAACCCGATGTTCCGTTAGATCCCGATGTACTTGAGATACCAGAAGTACCATTTGTTCCACTTGTTCCAGCAGAACCAGAAGTTCCGTTTGTTCCAGATGTTCCAGCAGAACCAGAAGTACCATTTGTTCCAGATGTACCAGCAGAGCCTGAAGTTCCGTTTGACCCCGATGTACCACTTGTTCCAGAAGTACCATTTGTTCCAGATGTACCAGCAGAGCCTGAAGTTCCGTTTGTCCCACTTGTTCCTGAAGTACCAGACTCACCACTTGTTCCAGACGTTCCAGACGTTCCAGACGTTCCATCTTCACCGCTTGTTCCGTATGTTCCTGAAGTTCCAGATTCACCTGATGTTCCAGATGTACCCGTGGTTCCGTCTTCTCCCGAAGTACCGTAAGTACCAGAAGTTCCACTTTCACCAGATGTACCTGATGTTCCAGAAGTACCGTCTTCACCTGAAGTACCATAAGTACCACTAGTACCACTAGTTCCAGAAGTACCAGAAGTACCATCCTCACCAGATGTTCCAGCAGAACCAGAAGTTCCGCTTTCACCACTTGTTCCCGATGTACCCGTAGTTCCTGACTCACCAGAAGTACCATAAGTACCACTTGTTCCAGACTCACCTGAGGTTCCAGACGTACCAGTTGTACCATCCTCACCGCTTGTTCCGTATGTTCCACTTGTTCCAGACTCACCCGAAGTTCCTGACGTACCAGTTGTACCATCTTCACCTGAAGTTCCGTATGTTCCAGATGTTCCAGACTCGCCACTAGTTCCACTTGTTCCTGTGGTTCCTGATTCACCAGATGTTCCAGATGTACCAGTTGTACCATCTTCTCCTGAAGTACCATAAGTACCACTAGTTCCAGATTCTCCCGAAGTTCCACTTGTTCCTGTGGTTCCATCTTCTCCTGATGTTCCGTATGTTCCTGAAGTGCCAGACTCACCACTTGTTCCACTTGTTCCTGTGGTTCCATCCTCACCTGATGTTCCGTATGTTCCTGAAGTACCAGATTCACCTGATGTTCCTGAAGTACCACTTGTTCCAGATTCTCCCGAAGTACCATTTGTTCCAGTTGTACCACTTTCACCTGAAGTTCCAGCTGTTCCTGTACTACCAGACTCACCACTAGTACCCGATGTACCAGTTGTACCATCTTCTCCTGAAGTACCATAAGTACCACTTGTTCCAGACTCACCACTAGTACCAGATGTACCTGTGGTTCCAGATTCGCCACTTGTTCCACTTGTTCCAGTTGTACCGTCTTCACCTGAAGTTCCGTATGTTCCCGAAGTTCCTGACTCACCTGAAGTCCCACTTGTTCCAGTTGTACCGTCCTCACCTGATGTTCCATAGGTACCACTTGTTCCAGACTCACCACTTGTACCAGCCGTACCTGTTGTACCACTTTCACCTGAAGTTCCAGCTGTTCCTGTACTACCAGACTCACCACTAGTACCCGATGTTCCATTTGATCCACTTGTTCCAGATTCTCCCGAAGTACCAGAAACACCATTTACACCACTAATACCATTTGTACCACTCGTACCAGATTCACCAGATGTTCCAGACGTACCTGTTGTACCGTCTTCACCACTTGTTCCGTATGTTCCTGATGTGCCAGATTCTCCCGAAGTACCACTTGTTCCAGTTGTACCATCCTCACCTGATGTTCCATAGGTACCAGAAGTTCCAGATTCGCCACTAGTACCCGATGTACCCGTGGTTCCATCTTCTCCTGAAGTTCCAGCTGTTCCTGTACTACCAGACTCGCCACTTGTTCCACTTGTTCCAGTTGTACCAGACTCGCCACTTGTTCCACTTGTTCCAGTTGTACCATCCTCACCACTTGTTCCGTATGTTCCTGAAGTACCAGACTCACCTGAGGTACCCGATGTACCCGTGGTTCCATCTTCACCTGAAGTACCATAAGTTCCACTTGTTCCACTTTCACCTGAAGTTCCACTTGTTCCAGTCGTACCATCTTCACCTGAAGTCCCAGCTGTTCCAGTAGTACCACTTTCACCAGATGTACCACTTGTTCCTGTGGTTCCATCTTCACCAGAAGTTCCAGATGTTCCAGTAGAACCAGATTCTCCCGAAGTTCCAGATGTTCCTGTTGTACCATCTTCACCTGAAGTTCCACTTGTTCCAGTTGTACCACTTTCACCAGACGTACCTGATGTTCCAGATGTACCATCTTCCCCACTTGTTCCAGCGGTTCCGTTTGACCCACTTGAACCAGAAGTACCAGAGATACCAGAAGTACCATCAATACCATTTATACCATTTAATCCACTTGTTCCACTTGTTCCTGAAGTACCCGATGTTCCATCTTCACCTGAAGTTCCAGCTGTTCCAGTAGAACCAGATTCACCACTTGTACCCGATGTTCCCGTGGTTCCGTCTTCACCAGATGTTCCATAAGTACCAGAAGTTCCAGATTCTCCTGAGGTTCCAGACGTACCAGTTGTACCATCTTCACCACTTGTTCCGTATGTTCCTGAAGTCCCAGATTCTCCACTAGTACCCGATGTACCAGTTGTACCATCTTCTCCCGATGTTCCAGCTGTTCCTGAAGTCCCAGATTCACCTGAAGTTCCTGACGTACCAGTTGTACCGTCTTCACCTGAAGTTCCGTATGTTCCCGAAGTTCCTGACTCACCTGAAGTCCCACTTGTTCCAGTCGTACCATCTTCCCCAGATGTTCCATAAGTACCACTAGTTCCAGATTCACCTGATGTTCCTGACGTACCAGTTGTACCATCTTCACCTGAAGTTCCGTATGTTCCCGATGTACCAGACTCACCACTTGTTCCAGACGTTCCCGTAGAACCGTCTTCACCTGAAGTTCCAGCTGTTCCATTTGATCCACTCGTTCCAGACTCACCTGAAGTTCCAGAAACACCATTTACACCACTAATACCATTTGTACCTGAAGTCCCAGATTCTCCCGAAGTACCTGACGTACCAGTTGTACCGTCTTCACCAGAAGTACCATAAGTACCTGAAGTTCCAGACTCACCACTTGTTCCACTTGTTCCAGTTGTTCCGTCTTCACCACTTGTTCCGTATGTTCCTGATGTGCCAGACTCACCACTTGTACCCGATGTACCCGTGGTTCCGTCTTCACCAGATGTCCCATAAGTACCAGAAGTTCCACTTTCACCAGATGTTCCAGACGTACCTGTAGTTCCACTTTCACCACTAGTACCAGATGTTCCTGTTGTACCATCTTCACCAGATGTCCCATAAGTACCAGAAGTTCCACTTTCACCTGATGTTCCAGATGTACCCGTAGTTCCGTCTTCACCTGAAGTACCATAAGTTCCACTTGTTCCACTTTCACCACTAGTACCAGATGTACCACTTGTTCCGTCTTCACCACTTGTTCCGTATGTTCCTGAAGTCCCAGATTCTCCACTAGTACCAGATGTACCACTTGTTCCGTCCTCACCTGAAGTTCCAGATGTTCCATTAGATCCACTTGAACCCGATGTTCCAGAGATACCAGAAGTACCGTCAATACCATTTATACCATTTAACCCACTTGTCCCTGATGTACCAGAAGTTCCACTTGTCCCATCCTCTCCTGAAGTTCCAGCTGTTCCAGTAGACCCAGATTCACCTGAAGTTCCTGACGTACCAGTTGTACCATCTTCACCAGAAGTTCCAGATGTTCCAGTAGACCCAGATTCACCTGAAGTTCCAGATGTACCCGTAGTTCCGTCTTCTCCCGAAGTACCGTAAGTACCACTAGTTCCACTTTCACCAGATGTACCCGATGTTCCAGTTGTTCCACTTTCACCAGATGTACCCGATGTACCAGTTGTACCATCTTCACCGCTTGTTCCGTATGTTCCTGAAGTTCCTGACTCACCAGAAGTTCCTGATGTTCCCGTTGTACCATCTTCACCAGATGTTCCACTTGTTCCTGTACTACCAGATTCACCTGAAGTTCCACTTGTTCCAGTTGTACCATCTTCACCACTTGTTCCGTATGTTCCTGAAGTTCCAGATTCACCTGATGTTCCTGATGTACCACTTGTTCCATCCTCACCTGAAGTACCATTTGTCCCTGCTGTACCACTTGTTCCAGATTCTCCTGAAGTTCCAGAAACACCATTTACACCACTAATACCATTTGTACCTGAAGTTCCAGATTCTCCCGAAGTTCCACTTGTTCCCGTTGTACCATCCTCCCCTGAAGTTCCATAGGTACCAGAAGTTCCAGACTCACCACTTGTTCCACTTGTTCCAGTTGTACCATCTTCACCTGATGTACCATTAGTACCCGTTGTTCCAGATTCACCACTTGTTCCACTTGTTCCAGTCGTACCATCTTCACCACTTGTTCCAGACGTTCCTGACGTACCAGACTCACCACTTGTTCCACTTGTTCCAGTTGTACCATCTTCACCGCTTGTTCCGTATGTTCCTGAAGTTCCAGATTCCCCTGAGGTTCCAGAAGTTCCTGAAGTACCATCTTCACCGCTTGTTCCGTATGTTCCACTTGTTCCAGACTCACCTGAAGTTCCAGATGTACCAGTTGTCCCATCCTCACCCGATGTTCCAGATGTCCCACTTGTTCCAGACTCACCACTTGTACCAGCCGTACCTGTTGTACCGTCTTCACCACTTGTTCCAGCTGTACCCGTTGTTCCCGATTCCCCTGATGTTCCTGAGGTACCTGTCGTTCCATCTTCCCCAGATGTGCCCGCAGTACCATTAGATCCACTTGAACCCGATGTTCCAGAGATACCAGAAGTACCGTCAATACCATTTATACCATTTAAGCCAGAAGTCCCACTTGTTCCTGATGTGCCTGATGTTCCATCCTCACCGCTTGTTCCGTATGTTCCACTTGTTCCAGACTCACCTGAAGTACCACTTGTTCCTGTGGTTCCATCTTCACCAGATGTCCCATAAGTACCAGAAGTTCCACTTTCACCAGATGTTCCAGACGTTCCCGTAGAACCGTCTTCACCTGAAGTTCCAGCTGTTCCTGTACTACCAGATTCACCTGAAGTTCCACTTGTTCCTGTAGTTCCATCTTCACCAGATGTACCTGATGTTCCAGATTCTCCCGAAGTTCCACTTGTTCCTGTAGTTCCATCTTCACCAGATGTACCTGATGTTCCAGACTCACCACTTGTACCCGATGTTCCTGAGGTACCATCTTCACCACTTGTTCCGTATGTTCCAGATTCACCCGATGTACCCGCAGTTCCAGAAGTACCAGATGTACCCGCAGTTCCAGAAGTACCATTAGTGCCTGAGTATCCAGAATCACCTTGCAACATCATACCAATTTGCTTAGCAACAACAATAATTGATGGTGCTGCTGGGTGTGGGTACGGTGTTGCTTGTGCTGGTACTGCTGTTAATTGCACATGATTAGAACTAGAAGCAAATAAGATCTCAATATAATCACCCGCATTAAATTCTGAAATAATTGAAACGAATGGTAAATTTTTAACTGAATTTGAAACTAAACCTAATATGGAATCAGTTCTAATAATGTCAGTACCATTTTTTCTAAGCCATATGTCAACATCAGCTTGAGCACCACCTTGAGTTTTTTCAATTTGAGCTGAATACCCTACCTCATATACACCAGTATTAACAAATGTTATTTGTGAACCAGCTACTACATTAATTTCATTAGATATTTCAGTTGTATCATATGTAACAACTGTTGGTGTGTTAGCACCAGAAACCACTTGTGTTGTTGAATCACTAAATGACCCATAATAATTAGCCCCACTCGCTGAGGTTCCGCTAGTTCCCGATGTACCGTTTTCACCTGAAGAACCAGAAGTTCCAGACTCACCTGAAGAACCAGAAGTTCCGCTTTCACCAGCTGTTCCAGACGTACCAGACTCACCCGATGTACCAGAAGTACCATCTATACCTGATGTGCCAGCGATACCCGATGTACCTGATGTTCCGTTTAATACCGAAGTTGCGGGTATCCAGTTTACACCATCGTATAGAATATATAATATACCATCAGCATCATTAAACCACAAAGCCCCAGCAGTTAAACCTGTTGGGGGTGTGGATGAAATTGTTGCACCTGGATTTATTTGTGTGTATGTAAAATCACCAGTAGCTGGGTCATACGTTACAATATACTCTGGCGTTACCGCTGGAGATAAGTGTTTATTAACCCAATTGGTACCATCAAAGACCAAAAAGTCTCCAGTGGTTACACCAGTAGAAATTACAACATCAGTTAGATCGTCTAGACCTAAATTTTGTATTGCATTATTTAGATTTTCAAAGTTTGCGTCTAACTCACCAAACGTAAGCGGACGTTGCAGTACATGCCTTAAATATATTACAGCCATTTATTATCGATATTAAACTAATCATAAATAGTTTAATTTTCGATTAAGTCAATGAAATATCTAAAATAATTTTATTGTTTTTGCTGTATATCTAAAACGATTTTATTCTTTTTGCTATCGTAACTAATATTAAATTGACATTCTTTAGGCATACCACTTTTAAGCAACTCATCTGACATTGGATCCTCGATATACTTTTGAATTGTTCTTTGTAATTCTCTAGCACCATAATTTTTATTAAAACCAAGTTCAGCTAATTTTTCCTTTGCTGTTTTTGAGATTTTGAAAGAATAATTAGATTCTTTTAATCTATCTGATAACTCATTCAATTGTAAGTCAATGATTTTTAAAATTTCCCCTTGACCCAAATAGTTAAAATATACAATCTCATCCAAGCGATTTAAAAATTCTGGTTTGAATGCTTTTTTTAGACTTTTTTCTATAATATCTTGTGAGGATTTTAATGAATCTTCGTCAGTTGAGAACCCAATTTTTACACCAAAATCCTGCACATCTTTTAAACCAATATTTGATGTCATAATTATTATGGTGTTTTTAAAATTAATTTTTCTACCAGATCCATCCGTTAAATGACCCTCATCCAATAATTGTAATAAAACGTTAAACACATCTGGGTGAGCCTTTTCAATTTCATCAAATAACACTAATGAGTATGGTTTATTCTTAACCTTTTCAGTTAATTGCCCACCTTCATTATAACCAATATAACCTGGAGGTGAACCAATCAATTTAGATGTGTTGAATTTTTCACCATATTCCGACATATCAATTCGAATCATAGCATCCTCACTACCAAAAATCTTTTCAGCTAATACTTTAGCTAATTCGGTTTTACCCACACCTGTAGGCCCAATAAACAAGAATGAACCAATTGGTCTATTTTGTCTACGGATACCCGTTCTATTTCTCTTAATAGCTGAAGCCACCTTCTGTATAGCCTCATCCTGACCAATTACTGTATTTGAGATTTCTTTATCAATATTAATTAATTTTTTAATCTCGTTTTGTGATATTTTACTAATAGGGATACCAGTCATCATTGAAACAACTTCGCAAATCATTTCATCTGTAACAACCATTCTTTTTGTGTTAATGGTGTCCTTCCAAATTTTAGTTTCTTTTTCTAATTCAGTGGTTGTTTTTTTCTCTAAATCACGCAAATCGGCTGCTTTTTCATAATTTTGACTCTTAACAACCTCACTTTTTTGCTTTTTAATTTCTTTTATTGAATCCTCAAGCTCCTTAATTTTTTGCGGTGGCTTTATGCTAACTTGAGTTCTAGAACCAGCCTCATCCAAAATATCAATGGCTTTATCTGGGAATTCACGATTTGTGATGTACCTATCAGATAATCTAATGATCTCATCAATAGCATCATCAGTATATTCCACTTTATGGAAATCTTGATACTTTTCACGTATATTCATTAAGATTTCTTTTGTTTGTTCCAATGTAGGTGGGTTAACTATTACTTTTTGAAATCTCCTATCTAAAGCACCGTCTTTTTCAATATGCTCACGATATTCATCTAAAGTTGTAGCACCAATACATTGAACTTCACCACGTGCCAAAGCTGGTTTAAATACGTTTGCGGCATCTAATGAACCAGAAGAGTTACCAGCACCAACTAACGTATGTAATTCGTCAACAAATAAAATAATATTTGGGTTATCCCTAACCTCATCTAATAAACCTTTAATTCTTTCCTCAAATTGACCACGGTATTTAGTTCCAGCCACCATTGATGTTAAATCTAATGTAACCAATCGCTTACCTTGTAAAGGTCTAGGGCATTCATTTTTTGCGATTTTAATTGCTAGACCTTCAGCGATTGCTGTTTTACCAACACCAGGATCACCGATTAAAACTGGGTTGTTTTTCTTACGTCTTGTTAATATTTGAGCCACACGCTCAACCTCACTATCTCTACCAATAATAGGATCTAATTTATCATCATTAGCCAATGCCGTTAAATCCCTACCAAAATTGTCTAAGATTGGTGTTTTGCTTTTTGTTTTATTTGTTTGGTTTTCGTTTTGAAAGTTTTTTTTGTTATTATCTTCATCAGAGAAATACATAGCCGATACATTTAATTGCTTTAATTTTTGTTTAATAAAAGTTTTAGAAATACCGTAATCTTTTATTATCTTAATAATAGCAATATTTAAGTCAAAAGAAACGGTAAAAAATAATTCAGCGCTAATGTACTCATCAACCCTTTTACTTTTTGCACATGATTTTAACACATCTTGCAAAGACATTTCAAATTTTAATATACTTTCAGAGTTAACCTCTGAATCATTATCCGATTGGCGCTTGATGTAGTTTTCAACATCATTTATTAATAAATCATAATCCGATACCTTCTCTTTTAAAATTTCATGGATTATGTTCTTTGATGTCATTATACCATATAGTACATGTTCTAATCTTAATTTACTATCGTGATAACGGACAGCAGACTCACGACCAATTGTAAAGGCCTGTCTCAACTCATTTGACATTTTTTCTTTCATCGTATGATTTATTTTCTGCGAAGATACATTTAAACTTTACAAAATCCAAATGTTTTCTTATTTTTGTTTAAAAATAAATATCATGGAAACTGTACTAATAAACTTTAAAAACGGACAAGTCAAAACTTTTGACAACGTAAGAACAACGATTATAAGCGGTAACTACTTAGTAGTCATCTATAAACAATCTGAAATTAATGCTGATGATCCTGAGGGCGAGGCGTATTTATTAACAATAAATGAGATTTTTGATTTGAACACCGTTCTTAACTATACCGTTAAGACGAAGACAAAAAAATACCCACAAGAACAATAAAGATAAAATTATGGTAAAAAGTAAAAACTATATCGGTAACAACATCATTTGTGAATATGACAGCTCAAATCTAAAAGGGGCTAATTACGAAACAACAACAAAAAAATTAGTTGTGACTTTTGGAAATGGCACACAATATGAATATAATGATGTCCCGCATGAAATATTCGCTGAGTTAAATTTAGCGGAAAGTCAGGGTAAATACTTCAACCAAAAAATAGCTAAAACGTATACATATAAAAAGATTGAATCTTAAAAGGTATTATTTGCGTTTTAGTGATATTTATAGGTAAATAAATTTAATGAACTCAATTATAAGCAGCTTCAAATTGCAAAAAACATTAAGCCCTGAAATATGGGACAATGCTGAGTCGAATGATTTCAACACCATTCGATTAAAATCTGATATTCGTAAACATTTATTGGATATTGCTAAAGATTTTATTGATTCAATGGGTGTTGACCTTGAAATTGAGGATATTTTATTTGTTGGTAGTTTAACAAATTATAATTGGTCAAATTATTCTGACGTTGATCTACATGTTGTTATCGATAAAAGCAAATTAGGTACCGAACCAATCGTTGCTGATGAATTTTTCGATGCTAAAAAACAAAATTTCAATTTAAAGCACGATATTAAGATAAAAGGTTATGATGTTGAACTATACGCCCAAGACGTGAATGAAACATTAGATTCTAAAGGAAAGTATAGTGTTTTATTTAATAAATGGGTTGAAACACCATCTATTAGTGATTTTGAGTTAGATAAAAATTCGGTAATTAAAAAAGTTAAAGAATTCAATAAAACTTTAACATCTTTAGAAAAAATGGAAAACACTAAAGAAAAACTAGATAAAATTGACGCATTTAAAGAAAAAATTAGAAAGTATCGTAAAAATGGTTTGATGGGTGGTGGTGAATTAAGCAATGAAAATTTAGTCTTTAAATACCTTAGACGTTCAGGATTCATGGAGAAACTATCGGATTTGAAAACAAATACAACCGATTCCATTCTATCTTTAGAAAATGCGGAACTTTTACCAAAATAACAGATATTTATACTAAGAATAACTTTTCAACAAATATTTTGAATTATGAGACCTATAGGTTCAGAGAAAATACAAGATCCAGATAAAAAACTGGAGAGAATCCTAGAAATTGCTGGGATCAAAAAAGAGGCTGTTAATGAGTCTAAACCATTAGTTGGTAAATTAGCCAACGTTTTACATGAGGCTGTTGCATCAAACGGTACTGAATATGCTATTGTTCAGGAAGAAAAGCATGTTTACATTAAAACTAAAAATGGTGAAAATTATGATTACATTAGCGGTGTTCAAAATATTAACGAACATTCTTATAGATCATATGCTGATGCTTTAAAACATCTTAATTTAATGTTTAAAGAAATCAATGAACAAGTTGGTTACGATGAAAACATTGATGTTTTAAAAAAAAAAGTTTAAATGAAAAGTACGTTTTAAAATTAAAAAATAAAACGTCAACGGCAACTGAACAACCTGCCCAAGATTTTACGGATACAAACATTTCTGAGCCATCTGGAGAAACACCAGATGGTTCTTCTGTTTCTACAGATACTGAAACCGCAGATTTGGAAAGCGGTTTATTGGGTGGTAATGATACAACTGTTGACGATGGAACATCAACTGAACCAGTTGACGGTACCGAAACAACAGATACAACAACCGAACCAACTGACGAACCAGTTGATGATGAAGATCCGATAAAAGCAATTCAAAAATTAACTGGTAAGTTGTCTCAAAAAATGCGTGATATTAATGATAAATTGGAATCTGATGATATAAAATATATATTAAATTCAGTTATATCCGCAGCCGATGTCAATAAATTAAACGATGAAGATAAAACTGACATCACAAATAAATTAGAGGATAAAGGTGATGAATCTGGTGATGAGGTTAATGAAATTGGTGCCCCTATTGCATCATTTTATACCGCTAGTGGTGGACAGACAATTGGTGAGTCAACTAAAATTAAAGTTGAGGCTATATTGGAACAGGCTAGATTAAACGTTAAAAATAAATTAAATAAAAATATAAATCAATAAAAATGACTAGTGCGAACATTTTAAATGAAGTTAACACAATGAGAAGACAAATGGGTCTTCCCATGTTAAATGAAGCTGAATTGTTGGAATTTGAGCTTAACCAAATTAATTTAAGCCCACTTAATGAGGGTTGGTGGGAAAATGCGAAATATGCATTATCCAAATTAGGTAAATATAAAGCTGGCGGGAAAATATTAGGTAAAACCCAAGCCACAGCTGTTGCTAACAATAAAATTAAAGATTTATTGGAGAAACAAGCTAACCAAGTAATTAAAGATTTGGATAAATCAATTAGAGAAAAAAACCCAGAATTCCCAAATAACAAAAGTCAGTTAGATTTCGTTAACACCGTCATTGAAATTGCAACCGTATATGATTCATTGGTGAAGGCAACTAAGTTAAACCCAGATCAAAAAGGGTTTTTACCTGTTGACGCTGCAAATGAAATTATTAATGATTTAAAAGAATACACTCAGAAATATTTGGATTATGATTTAACCGCAGCATTTAGTGTGTTTAATGAAGGTGAGGAAACAGATACCGATCAAGTATTAACTGAACTAATGGAAGCCTACGATGATTTAGATCAAGCTAAAGCTGATGCCGATAATAGATTTGCGTCAACCAAATCAGCGATTAAAAAAGGTGATGTGGCTGCTTATGATAGCACCAGAATGAAAACTTTAGATTCGAATAAACTACCAGCTTTATTAGCTATTGGTGGTGGTGTTTTAAAGGGTTTATCTTGGATGTTTCAAACAGACTGGTTTAAAAATTTGGTTGACCCTCAAACGATAAAAACCATTACAAGCCCACAACAAATTGAAAAATTAATTAGTGGTGGTAAGCCAGATTCTCAAGGTATGTTGCACTGGATGCAAGAAATTAGTGGTAGAAAGATGGCAACTGGTGCTGATGTGAATTGGTTTATCGAAAATCATGGTGGTGAAAAAGCGGTTTCAGGCATGTTTTTGCGTAATGGTGCTAGAGATGTCGCTGGTAATATTATTTCACCAGAGAAACAAGCACAAATGCTACATGAATTGTGTACCCAAAACTCGTCATCAAAAGTTAGTGAGATATTCACAAAGGCGGCTAAAACATATGGTAGTATGAAACCTGGTTTAGCTTTATTTGGTATTAGCGCACAAGCCGCATTTTTAGGTAAAGCAATTTACACCACATATGTGACAACTAAAGTTGCTGTAAGTACTGGTGCGTATGCTAAATGGGGTATAGCGGCAAAAATTTTAGGCCCTCTTGGTATTGCATTGGGACTTGGTGCTTTAGCTGTTAAATTGGCTAGAATGAAAGGTAAAAAATCATCAAGAGCACAATTATTAAATGATTTATTACAGTCAATCAGACCAATTGAAAGCACCAAAGAAAACCCAATTGTTATTGGTAATGGCGAAGGTGACGATAAAAACCCACAAGGTGGTGACGAACAAGGTAACAATAAAAACAAACAAACTGGTGGTGGTCAAGACCAACAACTTTATAGAGACTTGAAAAAATATTTCCAAGATGTTTTTAATTTTAAATCTCAAGTTAATTCCGATACCTATGGTAAAGGAGGTTCTTCTAACCCAACTAAACAATATAGCGGTGGTGGTAAGGTTGAAAAGAAAATAACACAACCTAATGATGTTAATGATATATACAAATTAATGGAGGGTGATATCCAGTTAATTAATTTATTAAACAGTTTAGATATTTTGGTTGAGGCTGATGATAGCTTGATGAGATCGATTAGCTCTAAAGGTCAAGCGGCTTCAGAAAAAAATACCAACGATAAGGGTATTGGTGATATTGGTTTAAGCCAAAATCAATTAAAGTTGTTCAAAACCAATGTAAATAGATTATCTAATATTGTTAAAACCCTTAATAGATTTGGCACACAAGATAAAAAATTACAAAATTTATTAGATCAAGCTAAAGGTAATCCTATAGCTAGAATGGATATTAATAGTTTATTAATTTCAGATGAAAAAAGTTTAAAAATATTTATCAGTGATTTTAATAAAGCTATCTACTCAGTTCAATTTAAAAATGGTAACAATATCATGGATCAATTAAAATCAATTGGTATCAATAAATTAAATGAAAGAGCTGAGAGAGTTCCAGGTAAAGGTGAAATGAATAAAGTTTACAATGATAGACGTGAATTTTTGAAAAATTTACCAAATTACCTTAAATCAATGTATGCTGTTTTCTCAACTTTAATAGATAAAGTTAAAAGTGGCGAAATGTCTTTAAACACAGGTAACCCTAATGTGAAAGATGGTACTAATAAAACAAACACCAACAACCAAGGATCATCAAATGGTAACCAAGGTAACTCTAACAACCAAGGGTCATCAAATGGTAACCAAGGTAACTCTAACAATCAAAATTCATCTAATAATAACCAAAACACACCGACTGACAACCAAGATAATCAAAACAATCAAGATGCCGATGCTGGTAAACCAAGTAAAAGGGGTGGTAATTTCTATGGTAGTGAGTTTTATGAGGGTGTTGAGTTACACAATTTAATGGAAACCCATAATAATTTAATTGATGTTATTTTAGAAAATATAACAACATTAGATGAATTTGGTGATAATCAACCAGAAATGAAGCAAAGTAAGGAAGATGCTATTATGAACGGTACAGCTGGACTAATTTTCCAAGAGTTAGCTACAATTATACCAGATTTGAGTAGTAAGATTGTTGTTAGTTATATGAAAAAACACAATAAAAAACTTAACAGAATTAAATTAGCTGATTTCCTATCTGTTGTGTTGGGTTCATTAGCTAAAGTACCAGCACCTAAAATGGTTTCAATGATTAGTCGTGCTGATATGGATGTAACCGCATATAAACGAATGTTAAAGGATGTTATGAGCGCTGAAGAAGATGCAATGGATGATGCGGCAAAACAATCGGCTGATGACGCTAAAACCGAAACTGGTATGCAATACAACCCAGGTAACCCAGAAAAATTCTTACCAGAAAAAGTTGGTAATTATGATTTAAGTGGTATAAACCAAGCAGCTAGAATTGCTTTAGTACAAAAATCCGCACAAATTATTAGCAGAAACAATGATTTGGAGCAAAATACTGAAAACGTTCTAGAAGTTATGAAGCAATTGATTGATGATATCAATAAACTTGGTAACAAAGACAAGCAAATACCATTGGTTAAAGCATAAAACCAAAACAATTTATAATTAAAGCCAGAAAATTTTCTGGCTTTTTTTATTTGGTTGTATCGATTTTTTTTATTATGTTTGTAACAATAAAATATATTACAATGTTAATAGGAATTATCGGTAAAAAAAGATCAGGTAAAGATACATCTGGTGATTATCTCGTATCTAACAAAAATTTCACAAAATATAGTTTTGCAAACCCAATTAAACGTGGTGCGATGGAATTATTTGGTTTTACAGAAGAACAAGTTTTTGGGGACTTAAAAGATGAGATTGACCCAACTTGGGGTATAACACCAAGATTAGTTTTACAAATAATGGGTACTGAGGTTTTTCAATACGACATGCCAAAGTATATACCAGAATTACAAGCATTTGGTCGTGGGTTTTGGGTTAAACGTTTTGAACAATGGTATAATCAGAATAGAGAGCTAGATGTTGTTATTTGCGATGTTCGTTTCCAACACGAGGCTGACGCTATTTTAAAAATGGGCGGTCAGGTATGGAAAGTACAAAGACCTAGTTTAGTATCTGTTGATGAGCACGCATCTGAAATGGAAATGGATTTAATAACTGGTGTTACTAATATACTTCAAAATGATGGAACACTAGAGGATCTATATAATAAGATAGACTCTTTGGTTGTTGAACATGTTGAAGGTTGATACCGCTGATAGTATTTTAAGTCTATACGATTACAAACTACCGTTTTCGGTTGCGGAATATTTTTGTTTTGCCTTTAGAGATTTAATCGTATGCAATAAAAAAATAAATTACACACTATTCAAAGAGTTCATAACCCATAAGGAAAACATATCATATATCTTCAGTAAACCTATAGGTGACAGTAATAATGATTATAAATTTATAAAACTAAATGGGATTGAGATTTCAATACCTATTGGTGGTGAAGATAAATTTATGGATAAGTATTCTAATTGGGTTTTTTCATCATCCGCTGATGTTGGTTTGGAGTGGTATGATGAAGATGAAAGGACTTCCACGAATATGGAAAAATATGCTGGTATGTGTAAACTAACATTTTAGATTACCACCTACCAGATAAGTAAGTTAATAGCTGTCCGAATAGTCTAATTTCAACGTTATCGTAAGCGCCATTTGCATATTTTAATGCGGTGGCACGTTGACCCGTTGTGGCTTGTATGGCCTTTAATACGTTGCTTAAAATCGCTTTTGGTAAATTTCTCCTTCTAAACGATCCAACAAATATTTTATCACCTTCGTATTTACCATCGAAGGAATACTCCTTAACTATATGTTCTATAGCTTCCTTTGTTAAAATATAACTACTCATAATTAAACCATTTTTGATACTGGCTTTCTTGACCAGGTTCTACACGCCCAGTATCTCGCCTTCCAGCGAGGGCCTGGGTTATCACAATGATGTCTAGCCCTAAAGTTTTTTCTTCTTTCTGGATTATCACGTCTAATTTCCATGTTTGGATCACCAAAATTAACTTTAACAACGTTACCTTTTGAGTTCTTAACAAATACTTTATATTTTTTAACGTCACCACGTGATATTTTACCTAAACTAACTTTTTTACCACGATACTCAGCTTCATTTATATTTGATTCGGTCATACTGTAGTATTCATATAAAGCATCGTTTACCACATTTTCAAGTATTTCTGGCGTGATAATACCCTCACATAATCTTTTATCGGTAAAAGATAAATCATCTATTACCGCCTCACCTGTCTCCATTGTAATTATCTCATCAATTAAAGCAAAAACATTTTTATTTGTGAAATGACCCTTTTCTTCTTTTGATAACACATTCATAATACCATTAACAATAGACCCACCAATTTCTTTGGCACCAGTTTTCATTTTACTAACCCCGTTTTTAATTTCCTGGCCGTAACCAGTGCCTTGACCAGATGTTATCGGTGAATCAGTTTCATTCTGACTCATAACCATTTCAGTGATATCTTTTTTTGTGATAACCATAATATCTTTTATTTATAAATACCTCGATAATGTCATTTGTTCTGATATTTATATTAAATTTGCCCAATGAAATTAATACCAAAAGATAGATACGTTATGGTGTATCCAAATGAGGATACGTTGGTTTTGGTTAATATCGATAAATTTATGGACAGATTAAAAAAAGATGATCCAGATTTTTATATCGGTACCGATACTAAATCACCATCTAGTTTAGAAAGGATTAAAAAATCCACGGATTATATAACTAATTACAGTGAAGATCCAAGAATATTTCACCCTAAAACAGGTGAAAGATGGCATTATGATGTAATGCTAGAGCCAACAGAAGCTGGATTTTATAATGGTAAATTAGGTGTTAGAAATGGAAGGCATCGCATAGTTGCGTTAAAAAAATTAGGGTACACCCATGCTTTCATAGAAGTACCCCAAGATCAAAAAAATTTATTTAATATTTTAGCTTAAACCAAGTTGTTTATTAGCTTCAGTTTTTAGTTTTTCGCTCATAATTTCACCAATAGACTCTGGTGTCACTAAAAGAAATTTACCTTCACCATCTTGCCATTTATCAGCATCTACAACATCAAGAGTTTCCCCACTTTTTACAGCATCATTCATATAACTTTCCAATGCATACAATAAAGCATCGCTATCGATATAATCCTTCCAATCATCAGCATCGGTTAAATATTTACCATCCTCATCCGCTTCCTCTTGTTGTTCAATGTTTAAATAATCATATAACGCATCCTTGATATCATAATACCTACCACCTGTGTATTCGTCAAACACGTCATCAATAGTGTAAAATAATTGATTATTTTCTTTATTCTTTAAAAGATATTCACCACGATCAGACGCTATTGTTACATAGTTACCACTAACATCTTTAGCATCTTTATAATTAGGCTCAGATTGATTCCATGGCGCATTAGGATCCGCATCCGCACCCATCGGGTAATTATAGTTATCGTATTCTGATAATCTTTTCATTTCTAAGTCCTCAAATATTTTTTGAAGTTGGGCTTCTGTTACTCTATATTTAGCCATAATGTTTAATATTCAAATATAAATTTTATTAGATTTGGCGATTGCTCGATAGCTAAAGCGCTAACCCAAACACCGTCATTTGAATGCATTTCCTTTGAATCGAATTCAACTTTTTGTGGTAAATCACCTATTTGGGTATTATTACCCTCAATTTCCATATTACCACTCAAAGTATTCATTTTTAATCCGTCACGTGTATATTCAATTTCAAAGTCTTTTACCGTGCTATCATTTTCACTGTCAATTGTTAATTCACCTGATAGATATACGCTTTGCGGGGATAGGTATATATTTTTAATACCATAACTACGATACTCAAGACTAATACCGTATTTCACTTTAGCTTTACCATATCTCAAATCAACATCATAATTACTTGGAACCATTTTAAATATAGTTTCTTTAAATTCACCCATATCGGTGACGTCAATTTCCATATAACCAAGCTCGGCCTCAAATATGTTATCATCAACACCAGCTTCATTAATTTGTTCGGTGGATTCAACAACTTCCCTCTCTTTTTTTAGAGTCTCTAACACATCTTTAAATTGTGTTTCGCTAACTCTGTATAATTTATTACCCATATAATTTATTTAATTATAAATAGTTTGTTTATCCAATAAGTGCATTAAAGTCATACATAAAATTTGGTATGGGTTGTAAATTATAAAAAGCATAAAACGCTGATTTACCCATGTTTCTGTAATATTCAGACTGTACTAATTCTTTTTTTGAATAACCATCGATCATTTTCGGTGTACCCAATCCACAAATGTAATAATCTCGTTTATTTTCTGGTGACGCACATATGAAGATAGTCTTTTTATATGTTTTATCATATACAAGCGGAAAGTTGCCATAGTTGAATGTCACAATGTCAATCTTTTTATTCGTTATGATTTTGTTTATAAATGGTTCTTTAATACCAAAAGAAATCTTATCGTAGTCAACAAAATCCAAGTCCAAATATTGTTCCATAACCACATCACCAGCTATATTCAAAAACAATTTTCTATAACTGTTCCGCTCTATTTCGGTCATTGGGGGGGTTTTGACTTTTCTCTTGTTGTATTTTGCGCTTATCGCCCCAGCTAATTTACTTTCATGCTCCTTATCTAAAGTTATTTTAGTAAATTTGCTGATGTAAGGATCAAAGCATTCGCTGAATGTTAGTATTTTTTCCATACCACAAAAATAAAAAATTGTTTGTTAATATCCAAATTATTGATTAGTTTTGTGCAAAAATAAAGACATATAAAGATGAATAAGTACACAGATGAACAACTAAAATTCATTAATTACACTGGTAATGAGTCAATTATACTATCAGCAACAGCTGGTTCTGGTAAGACACATTCCACTGTTGGTAGATTAAATAAAATGATTGAAGATGGTGTTGATCCATCCAGAATTATATTCTTTAGCTTCACCAATGATGCGGTAAATGAATTAAGATCCAGAATCAAACACGATGTTAAGATAACAACAATACATAGTTTTACCAGTAGCCTATTAGGAAAAATGGGTTTATTTAAACCTATTGTTACTTTTTATGAGTTCACTAATTGGTATAAAGACAAATATAAACCACATGTTAAAGACCCAATGAAGATTAAACAGCAATACGCTGCTAATGTTGATAGATTTTACGAGGAGGGTGCAATGATATCATCAAATTTCTCAGCTTACAAACTACAAAATGCTGATGGGTTAAAAGTACCAAAACCACAGTTTTATGATGAATATATGGCTTTCACAAAAGAAACTAAAAGCCGAGATTTCTCAGATATGTTAATAGACACTGAAAAATTCAGTAGAAACCCCAAGTACAAACAATTTTTTGAAAACACATATGATTATATTTTTGTTGACGAGTACCAAGACACATCAACCCTACAAATGAAAATTTTGTTAACGATAAAGGCTAAACAATACCATCTTATCGGTGATAAAAATCAATCAATATATGGGTTTTCTGGTGCCAATTGTGAAGCGATTGAGAATCTTTTAATGGGTAGTCATAAAACAATTGAAATGACATTGACTAAGAACTTTAGATCCAATAAAAAAATTGTTGAAAATGCCAATAGATATAGCGACTTAAAGGCCATACCATTTAATGAAGACGATGGTTATGTCCATGATAAATTAATTGATGAGGACACCCTATACGATATGATGGAGGATGGTAAACCTTTAGCGATATTAGCCAGAACAAATAACGTCATTAAAGAAATAGAAAAACGTTGTTTAAAAGAAAAAATTAAAATGCGTTATTTTAATTATATTACAGAACAAGATATTAAAAACGTTAGAGATGGTAAGATAAACCCATCACTAAAAAAGAGACTCGAGTCTGTCGCACCTTACCATAAAAACACATTCGGGTTAATTGATTTTATTGAGGGTAATAAAAATTCAGATGTTTTTGTGACTAGTATACATAAAAGTAAAGGTCGTGAATTCCCGAGGTGTGTCGTTGTTAATTCCATAGATCCAGAATTATTAATGGATGATGAATTTGCTGATGTTAATAAATTTTCTTTTATTAAAGATGATGGGGATGTGGATGTTGAAGCTAGAAACATACACTACGTTGCAGTAACTAGACCGAAAGAAGAGTTATATTTTTTACTGTATGAGTTTTAAATAAAAAAGGGGCTATAAGCCCCTTTTTTTATCTACCTTGCCCTCTATATTTCTTTAGGTAATTTTTACTACCCTTTCTTCTACCAGCTTTGTTCTTTGAGTGAACACCTGGTCTTCTTTTTTTAACTTTACGTCTGAACGATTTAACTGCCTGTGTTGATGTTTTCTTCGCTGCCATTTTTTTAATATTTAAGAATTTGTTTCATTCTATTAACAGCTTCATTAAGTTTTTCATCGGCTCCTTCGTTTGTCCAAGACTCCTCTTTAGGTGCTGACGCAGCCATAATATCAACTGCCTTATCTGTTGGCATTGGGTGTTCGTCCGTATATTCTTTTACGGTATCATCACCTTTACCAAATACTTTCTTTAAAGCTGCTACAATTTTATCTTTTTCGGTTACAGCGTAAGCCACACCCATAAGGGTAATAACACCAGCTAAACCAGTTAATAATTCTGTAACTGTTGGGATATCATCCTCAAAAATCGGATTTTGATCAACTGGGGCATCTGGTAAACCTAATAGTTCTTTAGCCTTAGCTTCAGCTTCTGGTGATGGGCTAGCCATAGCAGCTGACAATCCAGCGGCCATTGCGTTTTCGTCACCGCCAATACCCATTTCTTTTAATCTTTTAGCTATCTCAATTGCAACACGATCTTCAGTACCTTCATTGATATTAATTTCCTCTTCCTTCATCCAACCCTCTTCTTCCATTTCACTTTCATATACCTTACCTTTAGCACCAGCTCTCATTTTCATAAATGATTCATCGGTTGTATTTTCATCAGCTTTATTGATACCATCATTTGTATCTAAGTCTTCAGAAACAACTTTAGGTTTTGCTGCTGATAATTTTGTACCAGTACTTTTTGCCATATCTTTGGTGGCAGCGTTTTTAATTGATTGACCGCCAGATGTTGGTTGCTTCTCAATGTTTTGCGATGCAGGTCCTTCGGTTTTACCACCTTCAACATCTTTAGTTGCTGCGTTTTTAATAACACTATTTTCTTTTTTAGGTTCCTCCAAAGATTTCTCACCTTTAAGTGACTCACCTTTACCTTTGTTAATATCTTTAGTTGCGGCATTTTTAATTACTTGACCGCCAGATGTTGGTAATGACTCAGCTTTAGTTACTGACGAATCACCACTTAAACCATTATTAATATGTTTTGTTGCGGCATTTTTGATAACATCAGCTTCAGTTAACGCACCAGACTCAACATCATCCATATTAGGTGTGGCGTATTTATTCGCCTCCATTTCATCGTAATTTTTGATCATACCCTCAATTTCATCGATACCCTCTTCAGCCTTATTAACAAAACCCATAAGTTTGTTATAAGCCTTACTCAACCAGTTTTTAACAGCGTTAAACATATCCTGTACACCCTCAAATACTTTTGTACCATCAACTTTAATTTGTCCTTTGACTTTTGATGAAACTTTTGAGTTTTCTAAGATTTGTTCTAAAACTTTTCTTGTGTTTTCATTTACTTTAGTTAATGCAGTTTCAAACGCATCTTTATATGAAGTTGTTAATCTTTCTGATTCCTGGGTGATTTCAACCATAATCCCTTCAATTGAAACTTTTAGTTTTTCAGCCCCTTCTGTTTGACCTTTAAAAGCGTCCAAAACCTCTGGCGCTAATTGGCTTTTCATCGATTCTAATTCAGCGATCGATTCTTTATAAGCTGTTAATGCAAGATCCAATTGTCCTTGGATTTCTTTTAATTGCATTACTTTTTCTTTAATTGAGTTTTCCATATTTTCTTGTAAATTATTTGTATTTTCATTTATCCCCATCGCTTCTCTAAAATCGTTATAATCATATGCGAAATCATTAGCATATGAATAAACAGCGATGTCTACCTTACCATCAGGGTATTTACCCCAACAGTATACGTACTTTTGACCTTTCATCATAAAAGGCTCTTCGCCTTTGTATTCTTTATAATATTCAACTACTTGCATTTTAAATGATATTATAAAGATAAATAGTTGCTTTTTTCATAAAATTCACTTATATTTATGGATATAAATTAAAAATCTTATGTATTATTTTTATTACCGAAATGATAGTAGTCGTGAAGCTATAAAGAGAGTTTACTTTGCTACGTCTAGACTTAACGCTGCCAAATATTTTGCTGAAGTAAAGAAAATGAGTTTAAAGCAATTTTTGAGTGTCTTTGGTGTTTCCAAATAAACAAGTCTTAAAATTTGGTTCGAATAAATTTTTGCTTTTAATTAAAGGGTAATAACAACCCCTATTGTTTAATCCGTGTGGGTTAAAACATTTAATCTTAATATCATCATAGTCAAATTTATATCCAGCAATAACGGATAACCAAGAATCAATACCCAAATACTTATTTGAATTCTTTACAACCTCAAGGCTTTCAATTGGTGTTATGTTTTGTAAATGTATTAGTTTTTTATTTGGGTTGGCACAATTACAATACACACAGACACCAACCATATCTATCTTGTTACAATAGTCTACAATCCTTTCGATTTCAAACTCAGTTAAATTCCTACCTCTAGCCTTATGTATTGGATCTCTGTTACTAGTTGTTACAACGGATATGTACTCATTTGGTAAGTTAAATCTACTAATATCCGTATAAATTTTTGTTGTGAAAACCGATTCATTAAAATCTAAATAACCATTTTTTATCAATTGAAATATTTTGAATATGCTAAAATCAATCACATCGTTATCTGATCTATCAAACTCTAATATACCACGATTAAAATAATTATTATCATATAAATAATTTAACACATCATCACCTAATATAAAAGCGTAAAAATTATTTGGGAACTCTGGAAATAGATTGATTATATTTAGTTCTGGGTATGATAATCTAAGTAAAGTTGTTATTTCTTTAAAACCCCTTGTGGCTAAAATAACATTACCAATCTTATTATAATATTTTTTGAATAAAAAAGGCTCTATCGCAACAAAATCACCAATACCACCTGTTATAATAACATCATATTTTTTATCATCATTTTCAAACCAATCGGTAATATTTTTTACTTTATTTAATTTTTTAATTGGTTTTATTGTTTTTTCAAATGGGTTACTGTTGATAACAACCCCAGCATTAAATAAATTGGTTACTGATTTTTTTTCCATTGAGTGCTGGTATTTATATTAAATATGAGTAATCTACCTAAAGTTAATTTAAATAAACTAAGCGAGCTACACACAAATGGTGGTATGCCTTTGTTATATCACTTTTTGAAAAATGAGCCGTCATATTATTTATTTGAAGATTTCCAATCCATTTTAATTTTTAATGAAGTTAAAAATGGTGATGCGGTTGAACAACATAATAATATTCTAAATATGTTGAATAGTAATGGGGTTCAATAAAAGATACGTTAGAAAGGAGACGATAGTTAATATGGTTAAGGAAAATGGTGTAAAAGCGCTTGATCGTATCTTCACACCTAAAGTCGATGCTTATATTTTTGAAGATTCTTTTTCGTCTATGATATTCGATCTATTTGTTGATAGTCAATATCGTAAAATAGAGTGTCTTATTCGCTAAGATTATTATTTCTATTTCCTATTACCTCACAACGTTCCCAGTTTGGCATCCAGGAATAACCACCCTTACCATCTATAATGGTAAATGAACCATGTTCAAACACAACAAAACCACACCAACCAGCTTCATCCGTAAGTATGATGTCATTTTCGAAAATCTTTTTACCATTTTTATCCAAAGAACCAACACATTTTTCAATAACACAACTGTTAATACCATACCAGTCAGTATAATCGATAGTAGTATAATCCCCACCCAAAATATCACCCTTGTCCGAATAGTACCTATTAATGATTTCATTTAACTCTTCATTACACCTAAGAATTTGTATGGCACCATCTTGTGTTATTACAGCATCTTTAATGTATTTTTTTTGATCTTTATCCCAAATCCTGTATTCCATCGGTTTTATTTTTTATTACTCAATTCCTTCCTTTTTTTGTATTCAATAGTTGCCCAAGTACCTATAAACGAACCTAATGCTGCCGCAATCATTAATGATTTATCCTCAACATAGTTAGCTGTAACAGTAGCCCCACAGATAAATAACGCTGTAGCCCACAAACCAGCACCAACAGGTCTTCTTTCATCAACTTTTATAAAATAAAAAGCCCAACAAACATCGGTTATCGCCATTGCTAGCATAACCCCTAAAAATTTTAATAAGTATATCATTTTTCTTCTTTAATTATTTTTCTCCTTATTTTTTCACCCAATTCCATATCATTTGGAATGTCATTAATTAATTTAATAATTAAATTTTTAAATTCAATCAATTCTTTGATTTCATTTTCAGTTAATTGGTTCATAAAAAGTTATTTTTTATCATACAAAGATAACGATTTAATCGAAAAAACAAACTTTACTTAAAAAAAATATATTTATGCTAAATAGCGTACAGATATGTATACAAAAACACTTAAACATCTTTCAATTATTAAAGACGAGTTAGAGAATTTATTAGAGTCACATTCAGAAAAAGTTCTTGATACAAAATCATATGAATTACAGGATGATATCGAAAGAAATATTATTAACTCAATAAACGAAGTGATTGAACAAATTGAAATGATCACCGAAGACATCGAGAACGGTACCTACGAAATTGATGTGGAGGACGATGAAGAATATTAAAATTTATTAAATATGGTTATAGAAATTACGGATAGCAATTTTAATGATATTGTTATCAAATCAGACAAAGAATTGGTTATGGTTGATTTTTGGGCTTCATGGTGCGGCCCTTGCAGACAATTAGCCCCAGCATTCGAAGAAGCCTCAAACGATTTTAATGATCGTATATTATCATGTAAAATTAATATAGATGAGAATCCAATTACACCATCAAAATACAGTGTTAGAGGGCTACCAACTATATTATTTTTTAGAAATGGTCAGGTTATTGGCTCTCAAATAGGGGCTTTACCAAAAAATAAATTATACGAAAAAATACAAACTTTTTTTTAAAGATATTCCACCCTCAGAGGTGGTATTTTAGGACCGTTCACTGGTTGTGGACAAACTAGGTCGGAATTCGCTACTCCGACCTTTTTATTTAAAATGGGACTATTTATACTATATCACCAATATAATGAATATACCAGAAATACTACATAAAGATTATCCAGATGTAAAACAAATTAGATTTGATTTATATCAAGATGATAAAAGAAAAAGTTTATTTCTAACTGGTTTTATCGTAAACCCAACATTAAGAAATAGTGGTTTAGGTAGTCAATTTATGGATAAATTAACCAAATTGGCTGATGAGATTGGTTATATGATAACATTAACACCCTCAAATGCTTACGGTGGTAATGTTAACAGATTAAAAGATTTCTACCAAAGATTTGGGTTTATTTTTAATAAAGGTGGTAATCGTGATTTCTCACATAAAGAAGATATGTACCGTTTACCTAAGACACAAGAAATTAATGAAGAAGGTGAATCAACCTCTAGTACATCAACTGGTAACGCTACAGCCACTGGTAAAAAATGGGAAACTGGTGTTAAACGTGGTAAAGCCAACCCAATTTCAAATCACGGTGAATGGGAAAGTGGTATGGTGCGTGGTAAAGCAAATCCAGTTACCACAAATGAACAAATAGATAGAATGAAAAAATTGATTTTATATTAAATAAAAAACCCCGCTTATTGCGGGGTTTTTGTTATATCCATCTAGATGCGTTTATTGCATCTATAGTATTAAAATTACTCACTTTAGGCATTGTATTACCAATCCAATATTGTATAGCACCTAATTTGACTCTAGCATTTCTAATATTAAAAAAATCCCCAACTAAATTACCCCAACTAACTGGACTAGGCCCGAACGCACACTGAAATGTTTGTATATCTGGCGAACTAAGCCCAGAGTGGTTAACACACATGAACATCTGATCCGAATACCTATCATAACCAAACCAAATTGAGCACCATCTACCATTTGTCGCCTGAAAATCGTATGAATTGCTAAGTAAACTACCATTGTGTCCATTTGAATCATCCCATTTTAATGTTAAACCTGTTGCACTACCTAATGTATCTAAAGTCATTATAGTACCAAGTTGGAATATTGTTTGGTTTATTGAATTATTACCCTCCATTTTAAATCTAAGATTCATAGCAAATCCTTTATCATTAGCGATAGCAAAATTACTAAGTGGAGCACCAGTGCTAGCATGAAAAGACCCAGTATAGGTAAAACCATCAAGCTCCCTATACGACCCATTTAATGTCCCATTAGTTGTTGTTGCGTAATTGAACCCTAACCCAAGCCCTAACGTACTACCAGTTAATGCCGATATATTCCAAACCCTATTTTCGATGGGATGTTTAATATCGCAATTTAAATTACCAAAATCATAATTTAATTTTAATTCTTGTGGGTTTGGGTAATTAAACTCCGATGGCGTAAAATTAGTTTCATACATTAAAACTTGTGGATTATGCATTTTAATTTGACGTCTAGCATCATCATAATTTGTTACTGGTGTCAGGTTTGTTGTGAATGGTAAACGGTTATATAATGCCGCAGCATCCGCTGATGTTGTACCAGATGCTACATGCCATGTGGCAACGTATGGTGATCCAGATTGTGTTATACCATCAGTTACCGTATCCGAGATAACCATAAACGTACCATTTGGATCGATAGCTTGTTGGTTAGATGGGTACCAATTATACCCACCAGGGTTAAGACTATAATCGATATTACCAATACCGAAAAGATGTGATGATGGGTACATACCATACCAATCTTGGGTTAGGGTACTACCAATTGTCATTGTATTTACAGTTGCCATAAGAATTCTTTTTTTACTAACTATAAATAGTTTATATTTTTTAAAAACTTGGGTAACTTGTCTTTATTTATTAACTATTTATTACTGATATGGGTAATTTAAATGAGCAAATAAATCGAATGCGTACCATCTTGAATTTGGATGAGAGGGCAATACCAAAAGCCATCCAACAACAAGTGGGTAATGTTTTATTTGGTTCTAACCCACAAATAGCTGGTATACAAAACAAAGAACCAGAAAAAAACACTCCTTTAGAAACCAACATATTAAAAAATTTAAAGACTTGGACTCAATCATCTACCGATTCTAGCGCAGCTAAAATAATATCAACAGTTTCCGATTTAACCAAACTAAAACAATATTTCCCAGAAATTTTAAATCCACCATACGGTAAGTTAGTATATAGGGGTACGTCAGTTAAATTACCAGTATTAAGTAATTGGTTAAAACAAAATCCAGAATTTGAAGAGTTCGATAATGGATCCTACCTTAAATTTAAAACACCATTCCCATATAAACCAAACAGGGATGTTACTAGTTGGACAGCGTCTTTATTTTTCTCTAGTGGGTTTAGGGGTAAAGAATGGGAAAATATTATAAATGTCCCAGTTATATTTGAAACAAAGGTGGATGATACATTTATTATGAATCCACAAGTTATGAATATTATATTTAAACATACCCAAGGCGACTTAGGGTATGAACAAGAAGTTATTCGTGATGAAGATGAGGTTATTAAATTCACACCCGAAGGTGAATATTATTTAATATTGGATATCGAAGAATATAAAATATTCAATCCAGATTTTGGTGATGATGAGGTTTAGTTTAATTTAATAACATATTTAACCCAAACTTGATTAACTAAATCAATATCAACCAAATCACGTCTACCACCATTACCAATAAAAATTTCAGATTCAATATTACCATACTGGTCTTTTGGGAATAAATCTTTTATTTCGGCAACAGTTGGCTCATTAATTATCACAGATTTTAACTCTTCTTTTATTAGGTGGTTAAATCTATTATAAACCTCAAATTTAATTCTATATTCCATAAGTTAATTTAGTTTAGTGTGTAGCTAATAGTTATTGGTTGTGTTGTATTAAATTCACCAGACGCTGGAGATATAACGGTAATTGAACCTGAAACACTATTTTCAAAGTGATTATCGGCATATAAGTTAGTGCCACCATAACTGCTATTTTCAAACGCTTGATTGGTAAATGCATATGTAACACTATTAGACCCCTGTGTTAAAGTTAAGGTGCCAGATTTACCAACAAATTGATTAAAAATTGCTTCATTACTCACATCACCAAATGCAAACTTATTTATATATAATTGTGTATCATACATACCAAAACTGTATTGACCAACATGGTTTGGGTTTAAATCATAAGTGCCAATTTCGTGATTTGGGAATGTTATAGAACCAGATGACATAGCTGGTGAATATTGTGCAAATAAGAAATAATCACCATCCAATGCCGTACCCGTTGGGTTATTATTATAACCAGTAAGCGACATTGGTGAGGTCGATAACCACATTAATGCCGTGTTAATATCAGTAAACATACCTGGCGATCCTGGTATTTTATTTAATAAATCAATTAACGCATTATCCGTTCTACCAGTTGATTGCCAAAAAACTGGCATATTAGCACCAGCTGGATCACCCAAACCACCCCCAGTACCAGAACCAACAGCATTAAGCGTTGTTGTATCTGATACAATCACATAACCAACTGTATCATCTATACCAGCTACCCAATCTCCAATTGTATAATCAGTGTTAGTGTCACTAACCTGTATTGTTTTACCATTAATTGGGTCATATTTTACTTCGTTTCTCATATTAATTTATATTAACTATAAATAGTTTGATTATTATCATTATAACCCATAGGTTGTTTTTATTGCATTGAAATTAGTTGTTACATCTGCGTCAGAAATATTTGTGTTGTATATTCTCATTTGGTAATATGTGGCTTTAAAATAATCTGTTGCCCCAGTACCACCATTTGTGTGTCTAGCACCAAATAAAAACCCTTGAGCTGATGGTGTTGGTGGTGCCGAAGCTGATGTTGCTAGTTTGATACCGTTTACATACATTCTAATATTTGTACCATCATAACTTATTGCATAATGATTTATATTAGTCATTGTAGCCGAAAAATTAGCAACAGAACCAAAACTAGCTGGGGTAACAGTCCACGTTCCAGCAGAAGCGGCATAACACGTCCAACCTCTGGAACCCCAAACTTCTTCACCCCATAATGAAGCCCAGTATGTTTGAACCGCTTGGCCTTTAGCAATAACTTCAACAGTCCATCTAGCACCTAAATTATAATTTAATCCAACAGTTCCATTATTTAAAATAATACCACCACCATGATCAGATGTATATGTTCCGTTTGTTATTGTACCATTATAAGAACCTTGTGTATCAGTCCACACAGAACCTGATGTTGGTGCTGATAATAAATTAAGAACCAAACCACCACTAACAAAAGCTGATGGTGTGTTAACTAAATAATACTTATTACTAGCGTTAACCCAATTTATCGCATCCGCTACGGTACCTAACGGTGCCGCATTACGATTATCATGTAATTTATTTACAATGGTTAAAAAATCATTATCATTTGTTGCAACCCAAAATAGTGGTTTAGCGTTACCTTGTGTGGATAAACCTAAATCATATGTGTTTGAGATCATCACATAATCATTACCAAAGTTTGGTGAGTTATACCAAGTTAACCCACCTGTATTTTTTCTATAATCGTTGGCAACAGTACCAACCTCAAGATTACCATATTTGGTACCGTATGCTGTTACCGAACCACTGTTATATGCTACAACTTTATTACTCATCTTCTAATATGATTTATGGGTTTTGATCAACAAACCCGAAACAAATTGTACTGTAGTACTCAGCAACGGTGTAGTTAAAGGTAATTGACGTGTGAGTACCATCTATACGGATAATATTAAACCCTTCGTTACCAGTAAACTGTGTGTATTGTGATCCTGATTGGTTTTGATATGTTGTATTTTGACCCCAAATTGGTGTGAACGGTGCTGAAACAATCACTGGGACATATAGACTTGGATTACCAACACTCGCAAACGCAACTAAAGGATCCGTCACAGGTTGACTAAATGTTGCAGTAAATACACCATCCTGGCTGTTTTGAATTTGGTCACCAACAAGAGGCACACCGTATTCTTCAGGGAATGTATTGGCATTGTACATACCAGGCTCAATACCCATACCACCGCCCGATTGTGTAATATTAATTGTGATGTTATTTTGTCCTATCCCATGGGCATCACTTTCGTTAATCTCAGTCATTGTCATCCATTGGAACCCAGAGCTACCAAAACCAGACCAATTACTCCAATAACCATTACTATTTAACCATACACTAGCCTCATTACCACTTGTGAAATCTTGGCCGCTTAATGTATTTGCTAAAAAAATAAACTCTGATTCTGTATTACCTGTACCATAAAAACAAACCGATGCTGTTACACCAGGTATTGGTGTTGGTTGTGAGTTATCTGGAACTGGCGCTGCTATGATATACCCCGTGGTATCATCAGCACCCCCCCAGAATTGTGGATTATTTGTGTACTCGTAATTACCATTGGCCGCACCAACGGCTAAATCACCAATTTGATCTGTTCCGTATATTGGTGATCCTGTGTTATATGCAAATTCTTTCATTTTTTTTATTTATTTTCTGTTTTTTTACTATTATCCGTGGCATATTTAACACCCATTATTGTACCAATGATACTAAATGAATTTGTTAATAAAATTCCAAACATATTACTCCAAGATGACTCAAGTATTTTTGTATCATAATGATTAGTCATCGCAAAAATGTATAACCCAGTTGTGATTAAACCAACTCCAATTATAACATATAATGCGCTTTTGACTATTAATCCAATCAATTCGAATTGCGTCCTTTTCTGTAATGTATCTAAATCCTCAACGGCAGCATCACGTAATTTTTCAGCTTCTAATTTTGCATCTTTAGCTTCATCTAACGCTGATTTTAATTCGGTCATTAGTTTTTCATTTTCTTTTTGTGCTGCTAATAATTGTTTGTTTTGCGATTGTATTTGTTTTGTAATATCTAAACGTTTTCTCCTCACATCTTTATCTAAAGTAATAGCATTTTTAATATATTCGTTAAATTCCGCATCTTCCTCACCATCCACATCTATTAACTTCAATATATTACCTTCTAGAGATATATTTTTGTTTTTATATATCTCAATTAGACATTTTTTAGTTTCTTTAGTTAATTTAAACATTACTTTTATTTATATATTTTAAACGGAGCCAATCTTTCCTTATATAATGGAAAATCTTTTTTAAATTCCTCTAACCTAGGTTCAATCTCATCTGATTTAATAATCCAAAACTGAGCCCCAGCTTTAACGGCTTTAGTTTGCTCCTCTTGTTCATTACTTGATGATATAATACCAATTACGACATTATTACCATGAACAAAATTTATTCTTCTGACTAATTCAATACCGTCAAATGATGACCCAATAATATTAAGATCAACAAAAACACATGTGGGTCTTGAATTAATATCCCTGTATTTTGTTTTAAATAAATTTTCAGCGTCTTCAGCGCTGTTAATTGATTCTAATGTTAATGTGATGTCAAGCAAACTGCACGCATCCTCAAACACTAAGTGGAACAAATCCTCATCATCCACCAATAGTATTGATTCAATAATATCCTTCATTTTTATAAAATTTCAATCATTAATATATTAATTATTATTTTTACTTCTTCACTTATCAACATATTACCCTTACCACTTAACGCATTACACGTTAACCCAAAATCACTCCTGTTGATTTTTGCAAACATTTCAAAACCGTGCTTAACATTACCATGCATATCAATGTCGTTACCATTATATTTACCTTCAAGCTCAATCGGTAATGTAGTATTTTTTATTGTTAAATCACCAGTTACTTTATAATCACTATCATTAATTTTTATAAAACCACTCGATTTAAACGTAATCACTGGGTATTGTTCATAATCAAAAAAATCTGGTGATTTTAAATGATCATCTCTATCTTGTATATTTGTTGTTATGGATTCAACAGCACACTCAAAATGTATCTGCGCATCCGAAAAATCATCAGATTTAGCACCCATTTTAGCGTCAAATTGTTTAAAACTACCATTTACATTGGTAATCATCATATGCTTGACTCTAAAGCCAACGTATGAATGTAATGGATCTATTTTAAAATTTCTCATGTTAATTTAATTTTCATTAAAGTTCCAGCTTCGTTTTTTTCACACGAAACACTGAAACCGTGTTCTTTTAATATGGCCAAACAAATATTTAAACCCAAACCAGTACCTTGTTCGTTTTGATTTGGTTTTCTTGTATATGGTTTTGATAAGTGTTCAAATTCTTCTTGCGTCATGCCACGCCCATTATCCTGCACACCAATTGTATTTTCATTTAACATAAATACGGCAACCATTTTAAAGTCGCTATCGTTATATTTTAAACCATTACGAATTAAATTGTCAACTGCTGTACAAAATAACGGTGGGTTAACATTAACAGTTGGTAATGCATCTATTGCTACTTGTTTTGAATAAGCCGTGCTTGATAAATATTCTGTTAATAATTTAGTTAAATCAGATGGTTGTGTCTCTAATTTAGAATCGTTTTTAACCAGATTCGTAAATTCATAAACACCCTTATAAACTTTTTGTGCGTGAGCTAAACCCTCTTTAAGCATTTTTAATGGAGACTCCAATTTTAACTCAGCTATTAATTCTGGGGTTAAACGTCTTTCAAGCGATGAGATACCCCTAGGTATGTAAGTGTTAATACCTGAATGCATATCATGTCTGAGTATTTTTGCTGCGTGTTCTAAATATGTGTTTTTCTTTTGTATCTCTAATGAACCCCTAACAACATCCGTAACCTCATATCTTATCGATACAAAACCAGTTAATTCTTTATCCTCATTAAATTCAGCTTTAATGTACGAGTTAACCCAATACAGTTCACCATTTTTCTTTTTATTGGTTACGATACCATTCCAAATTTTTTTATCTTTAACGACCGTTTTATACATATCGTTCCAGAACTCCTTTGGGTGTTCTTTTGAATTTACAATACTATGATCCTTACCAATTAATTCTTTGTATTTGTAACCAGAAACTTTTTCAAATTTTTTATTTACATAAGTAATCTTACCTTTAGCATCAGCATAGCTTACCAACACAGATGAATCAACAAAACTTTCAAACTCCTCAAAACTATTGTTAATTGTGTTATTCTCTTTTATCGAATAAGCAAAAGCGTACAACGATGATAACGTTCTAGCAAAATTTACTTCAACATCTAACCAATCTCGTTTGGTTAAATTTTCAATACAAATAACCCCAATAATATCACCTTTATATATTATCGGCACATCTAACATTGATTTAATACCAATCGGTTTTAGATAACTATCCGTAAAACATTTTGTTGCTGGGTGTAGGTCAGCTTCATTAGCTATTATTATTGGATCATCGATTAGTGCCCTAAAATAAGGTTCAAAATCCTGTTTTCTAAGAATCATATCTTCTTGCCAGGAATCCGTTGATTTGATATATAATTGTTCACAAGTAATTGAAGTTTTATTTTCATCATATAACCAAATTGAACATCTATCAACATCCATAGTTTTGGTAACCTCACTTGTTAATAATTTAGCACCCTCAGTAACCTTACCCTCGTAGAATAAAGTGTTATTTGATTGTGATATTAAAGTTGCACTTAAACGTTCAGTATATTTATTAATCCTATTAATTTCTTTTGAGTTTGAAATATATTCTTTAACAACAGCATAAAACAATGGCGAGAATAATATAACACATATGTAATTAAAATAAATTAAATTTTTGGAGTGGTCTAATATATCCAAAACAACTAAAGTTTCTACTATGAAAAACACAAATAGGATTACCAGAGCGGCATACAGACATTTTTTAGTTTTTAATTTCATGGATTTGGAAAATTTTACCACCTGGTTGATTAATCATCTCTACCTCATTGGCGTTATACACAGGATTTTCATTATCTTTATAGACAAATGAACTGTATTTATAAGGATCGTATGTTATTATTTTTGAACTTGTTGGCGTTGGTATATCAGTTGATGGGTATTCAACGTAGTCAATCAAATCACCAATAACAAAAGCATGCACATTTTTCTTTTTTTCGTCACGAACTTTTTCAAGACCGCCTTGCCTAACCCTAAATTCAACATTACCTAATTTAACGTAGTTAGCATGCGCTACCACTAAACCTTTATATTGTATTGAAAACGTGTGTTTGTGTAAATTATAATATACCATTACCCGCTTACCCTTATAGGTTTCGTCATCATTTGTTTGTAGCGCATCATCCGTACCAGCAAACAAATCCAACTGCTGACCATCTTTTGGTTCAACACCCATAATTTCTAGCATTCTATTTAGCTCTTCGTTTAATGATATTTTTTTCATTTTATTTAATTTACTCCCACCAACCTGGCCAGATTTCAAAGTTTTTTGTGTCTGTATCAGCTAACCTTACCACTCTAGTTTTAAAATCCCAATGATCATCATCCGTGTATATTGTTTGTACAAATATGTGTTCTTCACCTTCACTTAAAGACGTTCTACCATTTTTCCAACCACCAATATCACCCAAATATTGTCCAACAGCAGCCCAAGGTGAACCAATCCATGGATTGTTAACCAAAAATTGCAAAACAATACTATCGTTATAAAATTCACCCACAACATCGATATCCCCCGATCCTTGACAAACAAATTTGTCACTACCAGATATGGTGGTATAATTTGCATGATCAGCGGTTACTTTCCAAGTACCACCATTAGCTCTAACTATAACTTTAGTTTCTTTAGTCATTTTATTTAATATAAATCGCAGTTAACCGCATTTTTTATTATTTGATATGAACTCTCATTTTCACCAAGCTCAACTTCTGTAGGTGCCATGGTTTTAAACATCTCTAACATTTCATTGTAATTAGCACAGATGTCTTTCTCTAACTCATCAACAGTCTCATATTTTTTAAAACCACCTTCAGGATAACCACCACCCTTTTTTAATAATTTACCATTGTTATCAAACTCAACTAAATCACCAGCAACAGAAAGACCAAAGTTTTGAAAATAAGCTGGCATCATCTTACCTCTTCTAGATATAATCCCAACAGAGCCAGTTTCCATTTTTGTATTTTCATCCATACCCCAATCCTTTCTATCGTCACAATCATCATAACCAGCGTTATAAGCCTCAATTTCTTCTGGTGTTAAGTCAGTTACTTTTTCGCCATGACCAGTACCCTCAGGCCATTTATGTGGATTTCTAGATCTACCATAATAAGCATCAGCATGTCCACGATCATATGGTGAACCATGTGATTGGTCATAAGCGGACTCCTCAATATGATGTGTTAGTGTGTCATCAAAATCCTCGTTTACTGAAATCGCTTTATATCCAATTTGAGTTAAGAAACTATCAGCGCTTTTAAAAATTCTAACAATCCTACCCTCATCCGAAACCTCAACAGCACCATCAGCTCTCATTTTGACTTTATCTCCAATTTCTAAAACATATGGCGCAATTTTATTCAAATCACCAACAATTGAACCTATTTCGGCTTTAGCCATTTCATCATAGCTAACTCCGCTAATATTATAAAGCGTACCCTCTTCTAATTCATCGGTATCGTCATCTTGACTGGTTTTATTAATAAACGGATCATTGTCTGGGTTAACAACACCATAACTATAATCAATTCCACCGTTTTTACCAGGTACGATTGCTTTATCTTTAAACTCTTTATAATCTGGATCGTTTTGCAAATCTTTTTTAAATTGATCCTTCGCACTTTCGTTGATGCCCATAATTTCTCGCATCCTCAAAATTTGTTCGTTTAATATATTTTTTTCCATGGGAATATTACTTTCACATAAATAGTTTAATTTTGCTTAAAAATTTAATTTAAAACGTATATATTTATCTGAAAACCACTTACCATGACTAATGAAGAGATCGTAGAAGAAATTTACTATGAAGCCCATACGGAAGGCTTTATTAGCGAACTAAACAATCTAATCCGTGAATTAGCATTTACACACCCAAAATTGACTCATCACGAAAGAGTTGAAAAGGCTTATCACCAAATCAAAAAAAACTAATAGTTTATTTACAAATAAAAATCTTTAGGTACTTTTGTAAAAAAAAATTATGGTTAACGTTGATATTAAGTATGACACCAGTATTGGTAGGATTTTTCTACAATCTGGATTCCCTATTGAGATAAAATTAAAGGTTCATAAGTATAATGGGTATGAGTACGAGCATTTAACTTATATGGACTATGTTATATTGTTGGAAAAAGGTAATGAATACTTTTTTGGTAATGATATAATAGTTGACGCTGATAATATTAAAGTTGAGGTTTGGGACTCTTGGGGTACTTCGATTCTTAGGAGTGCTATTTTCAAAAAAACAACATCAATACCAAGACAAAAAATATGCGTGGTTTGTCCAATCAAAAATGAGATTGATATCTTACCATTCTTTATCGATTACTATTTCAATTTTGTTGGTGTTGATAAGATTATTTTTTCTGATGGAAACAGTGATGACGGTTCCGTGGAGTACCTTAAAACTTTTGGTAGTAAAGTTGAGGTAATCATTGAGGATCATAAAGAGTACAATGAATACAATTTGATGGAATCCAGAAATGAAATCTGGAAGAAATACAAAGACGAGTACGACTGGTTTATCATTGTTGATGCTGATGAATTTTTATATCACCCGAATATTAGAGAAAAAATTATTGAGTATAAGAAAAACGGGATTACAATACCAGTTACATATGGTTACGAAATGTACTCAACTGAATTCCCAAAATTCCAACCAGGAGTTTATTTACCAGATATTATAAAAAATGGTGAGGTGAGTAGCGGTTTAGATAAATACGTACTATTCAACCCAAAAGAGGTTAATATGAGATATTCATATGGTAGCCACCAATCTTACCCAACTGGTAACGTGGTTTACAATTCTGACACCGAATTATACGTATTACATTACAAACACCTATCATACGATTATCTGGTTAGAAAATGTGCGTATGGTGCCAAAAGAAGATCAGATCATGCAAAAGAAACCATGATGGCTGACCATTGGGACGTAAGAGCTGTTTTAACCGAATCCGAATATATGGAAAAAATCTCCAAAGGGGAACAAATTATACCTTAAACCAAATTCCCATATATTTATAAAAACATGAAAAAACAAGTTTCCCTATTAATGGTTGTTAAGGACAACAAGATTTTGCTTTTCAAGAGAAGTGAGACTGACGAATCAAACCCAGGAAAATGGGCTATGATTGGCGGTGGCGTTGATGCGGGTGAAACACCAGAAGAAGCATTGACCAGAGAGGTTAAAGAGGAAGCTGGGGTTTTCTTGCAAAACTTTACCAATTTAAAAAAATATGGTTATGGTAATGTTGAATTGAATGTATTCTACACAAATACATTTGACGATGAAAACATTAAGTTAAACAAAGAACATACCGAATACAAATATTTTACTTTGGAGGAATTGGAGAATGAGGAGAATACAATCAAAACCAATATTCAATTCGCCAAAGATTATAATGAGGTTGCTAAAAAAGATGCCAAATTGCAAGAGCACCTAAACCAAATGAAACGTTTACTATAATCTGGTGCGCAGCACCAGTTCGGACAGCATAAGTGATTTATGAAAAAGAGGACACTAACGGAAGAAATCGCAAAAATGAAAACCATGATGAATGTTATGGGCGAGGTTTCAGATGAAACTTACAATAAAATTCTATCCGATTATTCCAGCGCCAGATTAATCATGTCCGATAAAGACAGCATCGAATTCAAACCAACACCAAATCAGGAAATATCATTCAAACCAAAAGGGTTGTGGTATGGTATTGGCGATAGTTGGATAAGGTGGGTTAGATCTGAAATGCCCGACTGGGAGGCTGACAACGTTTTTAAAATCGATATCAACGAGGATAGAATCCTAAAAATCACCAACTATAAAGAATTGGTTGCGTTTGAAGAGAAATACAACGCAATGCGTCCAGAGGACAGAACCATAAGAAATTATTCAGCAATGATGGCCAGCAGATATAAATCAATCGATTGGTCATTGGTCGCCAAAGATTATGCGGGCATAGAAATTGCACCTTATATTTACAAAGCCAGGTATGAGCATATGTGGTATTATGGATGGGATGTGGCATCTGGTTGCATCTGGGGTGATGGTGCAATAACAAATATTACAAAATTAAATAACGAAGTTGCATCGGTTGATGAGATGGTGACCAAAACAAAGGTTATCTGTGATGACTGTGGTTGGAGTTGGAAAAAGAGTGAAGGTGGGGATGATATGTACATCTGTCATAAATGCGGATGTGATAACGATCCAAACAAACAACCATTGGATGAATACATCCGCAAGATTGGAGATGATAAATGGAGGGTATACTCTGAAAAGGGTGGAAACCTAGGAACTTATAATTCAGAAGCTGGGGCTAAAGAAAGATTGCAACAGATTCACTATTTTAAAAACAAAAAATAATGTATACAAAAGAACAAATTAAAGACACCGTGTTAGCCAAAGGCTATAAATGGTTTGATGATGCCGCCAATAAAGGATATGATGTTAATATCGTTGGTGTGAGAAATAACGCCCCATCTGTTGCGGATAAGGTTACCAATGTATTTGATGATCATTTAACCATTACATTTAAGGATGAAGCGGGGGTTGAACAATTTTATTGCTGGAATGCAACCACGGATCCTGGTAAAAAGGGTGTTATGGAATTTCACAATAACAAAGGTGTTGCCAGATTGGTACCAGGACAATATAGAAGCGTTTGGTCAGTTGATAAACACCAGGGCAAATATGATGCATTATGTCAGAGAAATGGTAATGTAACAGTATATAGAGATGCGAACAGAGATTTAATGTTTAGCGAATCGGTTACCGATACTGGTATGTTTGGAATCAATATCCACAAAGCTGGCCAAGATTCAACTTGGGTTGAAAACTGGAGCGAAGGTTGTCAAGTATTTAAGAGAGTGAAAGATTTCGATGAGTTCATGAAGATATGCAAAAAAGCATCAAAGATACACGGAAACAAATTTAGTTACACTTTATTAGAATCAACTGACATAGTTTAATGAAATGCAAGACTCGATCAAAATTGAAAATGTAAAGTTTGCAAATACTGATGGGGAAGAGATGACCCCAGTGCAAACATACCTAACACCATTCGCTGAAGTTTATATTGCATTTAAGTTAACAAATGGTTCTTTTTTAAATGTGCCAGCAAATACAATCAAAAAATATATTGTTGGTGTAACGGAACCAAGATACGAATTTAACTAACACCAAAACTATTTATATATAACATGGAACAAAAAGACTTAAATAGACTTGTTGAGATAATGGTAAAGATTAACGATGATTTGGTTATCGAATCATTTGATGCCATTAATGAGGGTGAAAAGAAAGCTGATCGTTGTCTTAGAATTGCAAGACGAAAATACGACAAGCCATCCGCATACAGGTCTGGTGCCATTGTTCAATGTAGAAGAGGAAAGATTTGGAAAGGTCTAAAGGAAGAAGATATCAATGAAGCTCCTGAGGATATTATGGATCTAATCTATAAAGCTCACGATGCCATAACCAGAAGAAAGGGAAAAGATTATGCGCCAGACGTTCATGAAATACAAGCATGGATAGATGCACATATTGATTCTGAAGCTGAAGGTATGGATGAAGCCAAAAAAACCGATTACACCAAAGAGAAGAAAAGCGGATTGCACGGTTGGTTCTCAAGAAGAGGTGGTGGTGGAAGCAAAGGTTGGGTTGATTGTAATACATGCAGAAAAACTGATGGTAAAAAGAAATGCAAAGCCTGTGGAAGACAGAAAGGTGAAGACAGAGCTAAATATCCATCATGTAGACCCACACCCGCATCATGTGGAACTCCAGGTAAAGGAGATAAGTGGGGTAAGACAAAAGAATAACATATTTGTATGATATATCGGACATTAATTACCTATATGACTCTGTACGTTGCTTTTAACGTTGGAGATCATCTTTAGCAGTTTACTATTATCAGTTTTAACAATAACCGTTTTTTCGGTTGGTGGTGATGGCATTTCCATTCTGGCAACACGTGGCTCATTAGGATCATTTGATTCTTCCACATATCTTGGTCTTTCTTTTCTCTCCATAGTTGTTGTGGTAGATAAAATTTTACCATTTGAATTTCTGGCTTCGGTTTCCAGAGATAATAATAAATCAAGCACTTCTTTTTCCCTGGCAACAAATCTATTTGTGCAACTAGATTGCTCAGATAGTATTTTACTGTTGAGTGTATCCACCTGATTGGATAATTGCTCGATTTGGAGCCTCTGACGCTCGACTTTTAGTTCCAGCTCCTCATTATCCTGTGTAAAGGAAGAAACGATCTTAGGAGCCACGGAAATGGTTACAATGGCAAATAAAACGATGGCAAGCGCAGATAAACGCTGCTTCATTGAAATCTTGGAGATAATCTCGGAAATATACTTAAACATAGTGGTAATTTTATTATAAATACCTCGTTTTATGTAAAATAAACCATGGTTAATCGGATAATTTCCGAATTACCATACATAATTTGACAAATTATAAGGTTCTGGCCTTATCGTGTAATTAACCGATAATTTGGGTTATCGTTTAAAAAGCCGATATTTTGGAAAAAAAATACTCCCAGAAATTTTTTTGAAAATCCGTTTGGATCCTGAAAGGGGTCAATATTTGGAAAAAAGGACCTCCCAGAAATTTTTTTAAGAAACAATTCATTTAGATGTTTGACCCCCCTATTGGGGTATATAACGGGGGGACCAGGGAGGGGGATACGGGAGGGGAGGCCCCATACGGGGGGTAGTTATCCACATATGAAAAAAGTTACCCACATTGTTAGTGTGGATAACTTTCTGTTAAAATACTTGTGTATTAAAAACCTTATCCGAAGATAAGGTTCTCGCCACACTTGATTTTCTTAATACCCTCCATTTTAATAGTACGGATAATAACCTCATTATCTTCGGTTAACCCTTGATTAAGTGGTCGGTTACTTCTTTGTTTATACTGCTTAATAACCTCCATTTGTTCGGGTGTAGCCTCAACCCCGTCCACAAAGTAATTAAGCGTTTTAGCGTTATTACAAGAGAACTTTAAGTACTCGCAAGTAAGGTCGGACTTCTTTGCTACTACTGAACCATTAAAGCCGTCATTTACGGGTGTGAACCAATTTTCTTTGGCTACAAAGTTAGCGTCTTTACCCTCTCTAATTAGGGCGTTATTAACCATATTTTGATAGTTAGCGTTCAATAGCATATTGTAGTCCACTAACTTGGTAATAACTGCATTACGCAAAGGATTACCCGTCTTTAACATTTTTTGTTCAACCTCTGCTAATACTTGTGCAAATTTTGCTGAACCTCCGTCTTTAATAAGACTTGCTACGATTTGTGATTTTTTGTTGTACATATGTTTTTTGATTTTGATAGTACAAAGGTATGGTATTGTCCTTTAATGGCAAAATTTTGGGGTAATTATTTTTATGATAGTTATTAACAAGTTATCCACATAAAAAAAATATAGGGCAACGTACTTCTGATTTACTTCGTGGTCTTACCCCCGCCCGTCTCGATTTCTCATTGACAATGTAAAGGTAAGTATAATAAATTTAACCTGCAAATTTCGATCGAAAATTAATTAAATAAAAAAGGGACTTTCGTCCCCTTTAATTAATTATAAGCATCGCAAGTGTGGTGTTTGTGTCTTTCGGGCTTAATCGGTGCGTAGTGTGTCTTATAAGCATCGCACTGATGATATTTAACTCTCTTGTGCTTTTTCAACTTCTTAACTCCATCGTTTGCAAAACTTGTTCCAATCGCCATCACTGAAACCATTACTAAAAGAACTAATTTTTTCATAACAAATATGTTTTTTGATTTATAATGTAAAGGTATATATAATAAATTTAACTCACAAATTTGAGCATAAAAAAAAGGGGATTTCTCCCCTTTAATTAATTTACTGCTAAAAGTTTTTCGTTTGTTCGTTTGACGTATGCCTTGTTATTTTTAATTGTAACATAAGCATCTTTGGTTGTCTTAAAGTTTACGTCTAAGTCAATATCTCCCGACTGATAAGATATAAACTTCATTGATTTAGTTTTATTGTCTTCGTTGGTAAAATTAACAATATAAACTTTGTTATCTTCCAATTCAATAGCATAGCGGTGCTTTGGCTTTGCATTGTTAGTTAGATTTGCGGATATTTCAGCAAAGGTACTATCCTCTTGCATCTCGTAAACTCTAAAGGTCGCTTTAGCGTCTACAAATTTACCGCTTACAATTACTTGTGCTTTTGTGGTCAATGTTACTCCCAACATTGCAACCATTACGATTAGGGATTTTTTCATAGTGTTTTCTGATTTGATGATACAAAGATATATGTAATATATTTAATATGCAAATTTTAATATAAAAAAAGGGGACTTTTTTGTCCCCTTTAATAATTACCAAAATGAAGGTGTTTCAATTTTTATTTTACTCTTAACCCAATTTAGTATTTGCTCTGCATAATATGAACTTGTATTCTCAAATAAGAAATTATCCATTTGTGTTTCTGCTCTGCTATCATTAGTATCAAATGAATACTCGTGGTCGCAAACTACAAAGGTTACTTTCTTTTTCTTTTCATCGGTGGTTACTTTAATAATACCCCCTGAATGATACTCGGACTTGAATGTTTTTGTTGCCATTGTTTTTTTGATTTTGATAGGACAAAGGTAAGTATAATAAATTTAACCTACAAATTTTCGATCGAAATTGATTAAATAAAAAAGGGGCTTTCGCCCCCTTTAATTAACCTGCTATGTTGCCAGTTTGTATTTGTTTCTTTTGGTTTTCATATACCCAATATAATAAACCATAAAGCAATACAGGGGCAAACATTGTTACCATAAAAGTAACCCCCATAACCAATTCAGTAACTTTGAAAATGAAACAATCATTTGCTACATTTACTAAAGTTGTTAAAAGCATTACACCGAATAAGATATAATACACCGCAAAAAATTTATCAAAGTTCTTTTCTAATTTGTTAACTTGTTTTTTCATTTTGTTTTTGTTTTTTGATTTATGATACAAAGGTAAGTGTAATAAATTTAACTTGCAAATTTTAATGTAATTTTTTTTTAATTAAAAAGAAAAGGGGCAAACTTTCGTTTAACCCCCATTCCTCATCTAATCAAAAAAACACTCTTTAATTACTTGGTTTTGTCGCAACTATTCTCGGTACAATATCATTTATATATTGCTCGGTTAAATAATTTTGCTGAACAAAAACCAAGAACTCTTTTGTTGGTGTTCCGTAAATTGTTCCAAGAACAATCCCCGTTTCCCTATGTTTAATTTGCGTTTCACTCCCGTTTGTTTTTGAAGGTTTTAATACAACCACAAATGAGCAACACAAACTTTCATCCGACTTAATGCTATTACTAATATAAACGCTATCCGCTTTATTTGTATAGTAGTATTCTAATACCAATGTCGGTTCCGTTTCTTTAGCACTCGCACTGAATACAATCAAAGCGAATGCAATTAAGGTCAATATTTTTTTCATATTACAAATATATGAATATTTTATTTAATATCAAAATGTTTGGGGTTTATTTTTTCTCTTTTTAACAAATTCCTTTATATCCTCAATGATTAAAAGAACTAATAATGAGAAACACATAACCCCCATAAAAGCCATACCCATTTGATTGTTAACGGGGATATCCCAAGTGAATGCAACCCAAAATGCAAAGATAGTGAATGCAATGAATGTGATGTAGTAGAATGTTGATTTCATTTTGTTTGTTTTTTGATTTGTGAATACAAAGGTAAGTATAATTTATTTAACTACCAAACTTTCATTCAACTTTTTTGCAAAACTTTCTGCACCCTCTTGGCTATTAAATTTGTAGTTAGCCATATCTTTACCTCTATAAGGTTTTAAGGTCTTGTGGCTTATTACCTTACCCTGCTCGTTTGTTACATAATAGTAAGTGCTACAAGCTGGCATTCCACTTGGCAAACTCTTTGGTTTGTAAGGGATGTACTGATTTGATTCTACTTTATACATTGTTTTTTGATTTTGATAGTACAAAGGTAAGTGTAATTTATTTAATATGCAAATAAAAAGGGGACTTTTTTGTCCCCCCCTTTAATTAAATTTCAGCCTTAACCCAATAGATTGGTAAACCTGGGTATCGTCTTTTAAATTCTTCTGCACCCTTTTCTTCGGCATCTCGTTTGTTGTTCGCTTGAACATCAAACCCGTACTTTTGGTGGTCATCCCCTTGCTCTCTTCCATAGTGGTCATCGGGGTCGATTGACATGATTGTTACATAATAAGTCGCCATACTTTATTTGTTTTTGATTATGATACAAAGGTAAGTATAATAAATTTAATGTGCAAATTTTATTGCAAAAAAAAAGGGGATTTCTCCCCCTTTAATTAACTGAAATATGGTTGAATGATTTCATTGTCGCTTTTCTCAACTTGCTCTTTCACATACTCAACGGCTTTCTTGTCGGTTGGGTCATAAACATAAGCTCCGTTACTTGATGCAACTGCGAACTGCCCGTTTGATAAACCCCAAAAGTAATAACGGATTGTATCGTTTGGCTCTAACTCATTTAATGAATTAGCACACACCGAATTCAACTCGGGGAATAATCTAACCCCACCCGTAATACTTGATACAATGGCAAGTTTCATATTGCCGTTTGCGAATTCACTTGCTTCGGTTGTTCTACCGATTTTGTTAAGAGCCTCAACTAAGTAAGATTTGTAAGCCCCAGCTTGTGGTCTTGGAAATGGATTGTTCATAATACTTTGTTTTTTGATTTATGATACAAATGTACTTATAATAAATTTAACTCGCAAATTTTCGATCGAAAGTTATTAACAAAAAAAAGGGGATTTCTCCCCTCTCTTTTAACCCCTTTTATAGAATATCAGTTTGCAAGTTTTCTTTTGGTTGTAAACATCTGGTGCGTTACAATTATAACCCCCTTGCTCGTTACCCCAATCGTAATAAAAACGAACATAGTTTTTAACCAACTCCAACTCATCTTGTGTTAAATGTTTGGCGAATTCAACTACCAATGTGTTCTCCTCGTTGTTCCTAACGATTGTCATAACATCGCTAACATCTTTTGGTAAAACTGCTTTGGTTTTAACCCATTGTGAATTGGTCTTTAATGTGTCGCCAATTACGGTTTGTGCTTTTAAACTTGTTGTGGCTAATAGCACTGCTGAAATAATAAATAACTTTTTCATTTTGTTTGTTTTGATTATGATACAAAGGTAAGTGTAATAAATTTAACTCGCAAATTTTAACAAAAAAAAAGGGAACATTTGTTCCCCTTTAATTATACCTCAACGATTCTACAATGATTCTCCAACTCATCCAAAGGGATTCTACCTCTATTAGATGAATAATACCCTTGTTGCTCGTAGCGTTTCTTCCACTCAAAGAAAGCGTTCATTGCCTCTTCTTTGGTGTTGTAGGTGTTGCTGTGGTGGATGCTAAACCCATCGGGGCTGATTACATCAAATTGTTTTTTCTTTGCCATTGTTTGTTTTGATTTTGATAGTACAAAGATATGTATAATTTATTTAACCACCAAATTTTATTGCAAAAAAAAACGGGGATTTCTCCCCGTTCCGTTAATTAAATTGTGATGCCCAAATTGAACACTTCACCTTGTCAACCCAAATAATCATTGCTTCCAATTCTTCCTTTGTGGTTAATGGCTCGGTGCTTTCCCCCTCATCATCTGTACCTTGTAAGATACCATTTCCAACGCAAGGGTAGTTCCAATTTTCCATCATAAAGCCACCTTCAAATGGATGATACAACCCTTCATCATCTACATAGATTGTGTCCTCATTTTCGAATGTTACGGGACAAGCAAATGTTGTACACTCGTTTCCGATTGCTGGTGCAATGTCTTCCCAAGAGTTGATTTCGATTTCCTCAACCTTGCGTTCTGCTGAATTAATTTTAAAAGCCTTCATTGTTTTTTGATTTTATGATACAAAGATAAGTACAATAAATTTAACCTCCAAATTTTCCCATAAGTTTTTTTACCTCATCTAACTCTCGTATAACATCATCCATTTTCTTTGATATATTTAAGTGGGTGTGGTGTTTACTTTTAGGCTCCCATAGATCCGAAAGGGTTCTATATCGTTCCTCGAGTAATATCCGTTTAATTATTAATGTTTCTTTGTCCATTAATTTAGGATTGATTTAATAGGGATTGGAAAGTCTAAATAAGACGCATCTAACCACTTATCTATTTTAACTGAGCGGTCTTTAATTTTTTCCTTACGATACACTTTAACGCAAGTCTCCAAGTCAGCATCAGCAAAAATAGTTTCGGTGCTTTCGTCTTCGTTTCGTTTAAATACTTCGTACCAAGTTTTTTCGTTTCTCATTTTGTTTTTGTCTTTGTTTTATGATGCAAAGGTATATATAATAAATTTAACCCACAAGTTTTCAACAAAGTTTTAAACAACAAAAACGGGGATTTCTCCCCGTTCTAATTACCAAGTTTTTGGATATTTGTTTAAGATTTCTTCGGTGTAAAGAACTCCGTTCCCGTTCCCTAAAACATCTTCCCACCATTTAATACCAACCATTAATCGTGGTACTGCAAACTTCATAACATCTTCATCGTGTACTCTAAATAACAAGTCGTTTCTTCCTCCCGTTCCTGGTTCTCCTTCCGTTGGTAAAGTTAATACTTCCTCACAATACTTTCCACGAACTCCGAACTCGGATTGCAACCAATTCTCAAAGTTTTCTACTTCGTCTGCTCCAACAACTGTGCCTTCCCAAACGCATAACTGATTAAAGTTTTCCATTTTTATTTGTTTTTTGATTATGATACAAATGTACTTATAATAAATTTAACTCGCAAATTTTTGAGCAAAAAAAACGGGGATTTCTCCCCGTTCTATTAGTTAAAGTATTTCTCCATTATACCTTGCTTCGCTGCCATTGATTGGCTCATAAGGTACATTGTTTCTCCCGTTGGTTTGTCGTGGTGCGATATAACAACTTCAATAATACCTTTGTTGTCCGTTGGATGAAACAACATTGTAAAGTCGCTATTCGGTGCAAGTCTACGGATTAAAGTTTCTGCGCTCTCCGTTTCAAATTTAGTATAACCTGCAACATTTCTCCAAGTTAAAGATAACCCGTAACAAAAGAATTTCTTTGTACGCATTTTCTTCATCATTGATTTAACTTCATACACAAAGTCTTCCCAATACATTTGTGCTTCCATTTCATCTTCAACTTCGGGTAAGTGATAACCCGCTAAAATTCTTTTGTTTTCTTTGATTAGTGTGTCCATTGTTTTTTGATTTTGATAGGACAAAGGTAAGTATAATAAATTTAACCTACAAATTTTTGAGCAAAAAAAATGGGGGATTTCTCCCCCTTTAATTAAAGTACTATCTTCGTTTCTTCCTTATTGTAAGGAAACAACCCAATAGACATAACTAGAATAAACGTAAAGGTAATAATCATAAAACAAACTACCCAAACGATTTCAGTAGTCATTGGATTGTCTTTTTCAGTTAAGGTAGCACCCAAGCTAAACCCTGAACCTACAAGTCCTAAAATTGATAGGATAAACGGAAACATTTTTAATTCTTTCATTGTGTTTTGATTTTATGATACAAAGATAATTGGATTAAATTTAACTTGCAAATTTTATTTTAATTATTTTTTAATGCACAGGGCCACAAGTCTGATAGTTTGTTCTCCATTGTTTACAATTGTGGCTTTCAGTACTGCAAGATGCTAGTAACATAGCAATAAATAAAACTGCAAGGACGTAGATTAGAAAGTAAGTGATAAGTTGTTTCATTTTGTTTAGTTTTGATAGTGCAAAGTTAGACATAATATTTTTAATGCTCAAATTTTAAGATAAAAAAATAAATAAAAAAAGTTACAATAAAGTTTGGCGGTTAAATTTATTATATGTACCTTTGTATTGTCATTGAGAAACAATGAAGGGCGGCTCCTAAGAGTGCGAAGGGATCAGAGGTAGGTTGTCCCAAACTTTTCTGGCTATAAACAAAAAAAGTTACCCACATTGTTAGTGTGGATAACTTCTTGTTAAATTATTTGTGTATGAAAAACTTATCCGAAGATAAGTTTCTCACCACATTTGATTTCTTCAATTCCTTCAATCTTGATTGTGCGAATTACCACATCATTTTCAAGACCTTGATTAACTGCTTTGCTCGGTTTTTGTTTGAACTGCTTGATTGTTTCCAATTCGCTTTCAGTCGCTTCAATTCCGTTTACAAAGTATTTCTCGGTTTGTGCATTGTTACAAGCGAATTTAAGGTATTCGCAAGACATATCACTTTTCTTTGCAACGATTGAGCCATTGAAACTATCATTTACAGGTGTAAACCAATTTTCTTTTGCTTGAAAATCTGCTTCTTTGCCCTCACGAACACGAGCATTGTTTACCATATTTTGATAGTTAGCATTGAGCAACATATTGTAGTTTACCAATTTGGTAATTGTTGCGTTACGCAAAGGATTGTTGGTTTTCAACATCTTTTGTTCAACTACCGCTACAACTTGTGCGAATGTAGCACTACCGCCATCTTTGATTAAAGTTGCGATGATTTGAGATTTTTTGTTTTGCATATCTATTTGTTTTTGATTAGAAGACAAAGGTCGCTATAATTTTTTTAACCTGCAAATTTTAAGACAATTATTTTTAAAAATTTTCTTTTTCAAAGTCAAGACCCGCATCTTCAATCATTGCGATAAAGTCGTATTCCTTTTTAATTACATCAACCTCATCTCTCATTAACATTGCCTCAAAGTCAATCGCTTGTTCCTTCAGTATTGCTAATCCTGGATGTATAGCCCCATTCTCAACTTTAAATATAAGAGTAGTCTTCTCACCCAACAACTCTTTCATTTTGTCGTTGATAGCGTTTAGTTTGCGAAGCAATTCTTGCTTTCTAATTGCGGTTTCTTTTATCATTGTCTTTTGATTTAATAATGCAAATGTCGGTGTATTAAATTTAACCTGCAAATTTTGACCACTTGAGTTATCCACAAGTTATTAACAAAAAGGGGATCTATAATTAGACCCCCTCTTCTCTCATCAAACAAACAAATAATTGTGATTAGATTGCATCTCTCTTAATAGTAGTTGCATATCTTTGTAAAACTTCAACTCATCAATATCAACCAATATCTTAATGGTTTGGTTGTTATCAATAACATTTTTCCACTTGTTTTTAAGAACGATGAAAAAGTTTTCAGCCACTTTTAGTTGTGGTTCATTCCTACAACTCCATAGTGTTTTGAATACTTTTGACTTCTCATTCTCATAATGGTGTCCGAATTCAGATAGCATATTCATAGTGTTTTGATTTGAATACAAAGATAGATGTAATAAATTTAACCTACAAGCCGTTACGATATTTTCTTTTCATATTATCGAACAATGCCTCGGGATTGTCAATAGCAAGGTTTACCGCTTGGTTAATTAACCACGATGGATGCACTTGCAATTTCTTCGCTGCTCTTTCAAGTCGTTCCATATCGACTTTCTCCATAGCGAAATGTCTTACTTTTCTTTGGTTGTAAATTGTTGCCATATTGCTTTTGATTTATGAATACAAATGTAAGTATAATAAATTTAATGTGCAAATTTTAATTCACTTTTTTTTCGATCGAAAATGAATGCAAAGGAAAAGGGGCTTTCGCCCCCTAACCTAATCAAAACACAAGTACATTCTCTTAATCTTCGACTAAATCGAATTCAAACTTTTCAAACTCTTTCGGTTCTGTGTTACTAACAGAAACTACATCTCTCGCCCACAATCCAATTAAGGAACTTTCACCTCTGTAATCTCCACCGCCACGACCATTGCCCTCGCAAGTTAATAGTGGTAAAGGGTGAATTCTCCAACCGTCATTATCTGGCACTTCGGTTTTATCCACATAACATTTCTTTGTGTGGTTAATTACGAAACGATAATCTTCGTCTTCTTTTGGTACGTTTGGGATAACCTTTTCGGTATCTTTGCAACGACTATATACATTGCTTTTACGACCTTTGCATTCATCTGCATAATCTCCCGCCCAAACAACCCTTTTAGGATTATCAGCGATTAATGTTTCGAACGCCCTAACAAAACCATTCTTTAACCGAGAATGTTCCATTAGTTTAAGGCCTGAACCACATTTGAATACAGACCCGTCTTCACGTGTCCATTCTTCCTCAATGTCGTGTGAATAAACCCACGCTTTAACTGTTTTTTTGTTTTCACCCAAAATTGCGGGTTTGTAATACTGTCCCATATTGTTTTTGATTTATGAATACAAAGGTAAGTATAATTTTTTTAACCTGCAAACTTTTTTACAAATTAATCTTCAATAACATTAAATTTGTTGAAATCAAATCGCTCAAATAATTCACTTGCCAGTTCTTCATTAGTGTATTCAGCATAACCTTTATGCCCGTACTCTAATAAAGATGCTGCGTATGAATCATCCCCGTCATAATGACCCGTCACAAATGAATCGATATCATCATCAACCAATTTATTAATGGCGTCTTGTCTTTTAATCGTTTCCATATGGTGCCTCATTAAAGGTTCTAAAATCGTCACCCACACTATTTGATTGTGTGCGATAGTATTCAGCTATGTTGATAATCTCATCAACCAATTGCTCATCGGACATCTTCGCAAATTTCTTTGCATCCTCAATGGTTTCTATCTCATCACCCGCCATATCAAAGATGGCGTTGATTAGTTTTTGTCTTATTGTTTCTTTCATACTACAAAGGTAAGTATAATAAATTTAACTACCAAATTTTATTATGAAAAATGTTTCCAAGTTAATGATTCATCACTAGACAAATCACAAGCAATCTCAATGTTATTTAAGTGTGTCCAACACTCATCTGCCATACCTGTCGGCTTTTGAAATGTCTCATCCAATCCATTCTCATAGATGAATGCACGAATAACCTTTAGATCGTCCTCAACCATGGCTAGTCGGTGTTTTAATTGTTCTAACTCGTTCATATTATGATAGTTTTTCTAATTCAGTTATATACGCCTCGAATTCATTTCTCATCTCATCAGTATCAAATTGTGGTTTACCCTCATCATCAATGTAATAATAAACCCCAACCTTAATTTCCTTTGGTAAGATGTCTTCAACCTCAAGTTCCCCACTATGAATGCACTCAATGATTCTTTCCTCGTATTCCTTTTGGATATCATCGGGACAATCACAAACTCGTAACGCCTCGAACTCATCTTCAGTTAATCCAAGTAAAGCGTCTTCCCTGCTACCTGCAAAGAATATCTTTCCGTCAGTCCAACGAACAAATGTGTTGGTTTTCTTTTCTCTAACAAGGTAAGTACCTTCTTTTCTATAAATGTTCATAGTGTTTTGATTTATGGTACAAAGATAAGTACAATAAATTTAACCACCAAATTTTATTACAATTTTTTTTACATCCACCCTTGTTTATATATCTTAGGTGTTTTGCCAACCTTAGACCAAAACTCAAACCACTCACCCCACTCACCTCGTCTGTGTCGGTAGACCGCAACATTCTCATCAAAACTGTCTTTCATAAACGAATTCATTCTCCGTTTAACTTCAGCGTATGTTGATACCTCTATTCCTTTTTGCTTTCCGTTCTCGTCCGTATAACGAACATAAGGTTTAAATGCTTTTGCCATAATTATAAGTGTGTTTGATATCCACAATTTAGACATTCAATATAAGGTTTCCCACCCTCTCTAACTGCAACACTATCTTCTGGTAATAGATACCATTCATTGTTGCTACATTCTGGACATTTGGCTTCCTCACCACCCATTCGTTCGGTCATAGTGATTTGCCCTTTATGAAACGGATATACCTCATCAAGTACATTCCCTTTAATTTCTTTTAGTACCGATTGGTAGAATTTTGGTTTTGGTAACTTAGCCATGTTGTTTTGTTTTTGATAGTGCAAAGATACTTATAATAAATTTAACTCGCAAATTTTTGATCGAAAATTATTAACAAAAAAGGGAACTTTCGTTCCCCTCTTGTTTATCAAAATCAAATCACAAATCAATCTTCACTATCGGTGTATTCAATACAATTACACTCAACAAATAGTTTCAAGTGTCGCACACCATCAACATAAACAAACTCCATTTCGTTTGTTGTGTTAAATCGGTGGCTCTCATCTTCAACCTCACCTCTTGTTTCGGGTTGGAAATCGTATGAGTGGTTTTCAAATTTATCTTGCAAATCTTTGATAGCAACTTCAAGTTCATCAGTTAAGATAAAATCTTTTTTGTAATCAACACTCGCACCATTCCAACTTGAATTAGCCATACCCAAAATGTATTCATCAAGTATCTTAAATTCCTCATCAGTAATTGGTACTAAAACTTCACCACTTTTGTTTTCCGACCATTCAGCTTCTGCTGATTTGGTGTAATAAAACTCATCACCCTCATCAGACAATTCAATACGAACACAACCACTTTCACCAATATAGTGTCCATCGGATGCTTCGTAGAACTGAACATTTTTATACACCTCATCTTCAAAGTAACTTTCCAAGTTACCACTTTCATCAACGACATTACCATCTACATCATAGAATGATAGTGAGGTGTCGTTCATACTATCACCACCACAACTGAACTGAAATTCAGCGTATGAAATGTTAGCCTCGTTCCATTTTTTAATTATTTCTTGCATATTGTTTTGATTTATGATACAAAGATAAGTGTAATAAATTTAACTCGCAAACTTTTCTTCATTTTCTTTTCTTAATTTTTCCAAGAAAAGATTTGCAGTTTCAATCGCTTCGGGGTTTTCAACTAATTTAACTCCGTTGCACATCCACTCTTGCACTTCCAAGTGTTTAAGATAATCTTGTGGCGTTGGTACGAACTTCATACGGAAATCTTCCAATATGTGCAACATAGCAATATCAACCACATCAACACTTTTTCCATCCGAATTGGTTATATTGTAACCGAATATCTTTGGAACAATAGTGTAAGCGAACCAAGTGTTATGTGTTAATAACCTCGCTGAATTGTTGTTCATAGTCGCTTTCGGACTATCAATCAGTTCGTGGATTGCCAAGTAATCTTCTACTTTACCACCCCAACGCTTAACTGAACTTTTTGAATGAATTAAAGGATTTGCCATTGTGTTTTGTTTTGATAGTACAAATGTACATACAATAAATTTAACCTGCAAATTTTACTATAAAAAAGGGGAAATTTCTTTCCCCTTTAACTAATCCCAAATTCGTGTTACTTGTTGGTTGAATGGGTTGTACTCAACTTGCTTACCCATAACCCAATCACCTTTATCAACTTTCAAAGTTTTGTGTTCGTTACTCCACGCACCATTCGGCTTTTCGTGTTTCAACTCACTATCTTCTTTGATAGTTATTTCGTGGAAATCTACTACATCAGTATCCATAGAGAAACTTCCGTAGAGTGTGTGCTGATTGATACCCTCACCAACCAACAATGTGTGCTTTTTTAACGATTTTTTCATTGTGTAATGATTTTATGATACAAAGATAAGTGTAATAAATTTAACTTGCAAATTTTATCTTAACTTTCTGCAACAAGTAAATTAAGATATTCTTTTTCGGTTAGGTGTCTTGCCGTACTCAAAGGCTCATACTTACCTTTTGGTTTAATCATAACGCAATCACCTTGACGAATGATTTTGTCAATCTTACCGATTGGTACATTGGTTTGAATAGTCCAAGCAATACATTGGGTAGCGTTAATCTTACTCTTATCCCAATTCCACATATCACCCAATTCGTTTGTACGATATACTGACTGCAAATCAACCCAAATAAGATACTCTCTATCCGTACTTGTGTCCTTGCAACGAATATAGTGGCAATTATCCATTTTACGCCAAGAATTTTCTATCCCTTGACTGAACACTTCGCCATCAACTTCGTACAACTCATAGGTGTCATTGAACTTATGCTCAACCAATTCACCTTGTTCGTTAATCCAAGAGGTTTGCTTTTTAATTGTTTTCTTTGATAGCAATTTTGGATTAACCGATTTAACAATGGTATCAATCCCCAAATGAACGATACCAATTCTGCGTTGTTCCAAGTTAGGTAACAATGCAATATCGCTAAACGAAGCTGGAACAATGTCATTCCAAAAGTCCTCTAATTGAGCCATTGGACATTCATCTTTGTACTTTAATTTGAGAACACGACATCCCAAGTCAAATGGGAAATCTACATTACTGATTACTATTTTTGCCATATTGTTTTGATTTATGATACAAAGGTAAGTATAATTTATTTAACCACCAAATTTTATTACAAAAAAATGGGGAAATTTCTTTCCCCACTATTTTAATACTCATACTCAACTTCCCAACTCACCCTCTGCGTTTTCTTTTGTAGCAACGCTTTAAGGTCTTTGGTAAACTTCTTTTCAGCATCACTATTAAAGTAAGAACCCAACGCACTCTTAACTACTTCAAGTATCGGTGTATTCTTTGTGGTGTCGCTGAATGTAAAGTACGCATCAACCGACCAATCCTTTGGTATTGAGCCATGGTCTTGGTGACCAATACGAGCCTTTTTTAAGCCTCTCTCCATACGGATAATTGGTGTTTCGTACACATCAGTCATATCATCGTACCAATCAATTTCGCTGAACGATACTGACATCGCTAATAGGTTCTTGGTCTTAATAGATTTCCAAAAACTTTCAACATTCTCTGCGATACGATTTTCATTTACATACAACTGCGATTTTCTATCCGAACCCGAAAAGTCCGAACTGATACATAAACGCAATTTGTTGTCTTGGCTTAATCGGTTTACTGATACCGATAAACATTCTTGTGTGAAAAGTGATTTTATCATTGTGTTTTGATTTAACTATACAAAGGTAAGTGTAATAAATTTAACTCGCAAATTTTAATGAAAAAAAATGGGGGAAATTTCCCCCACTCTTTATGCAACTTCTTCTTCCAACTGACAAGCCTCACCTCTTTCAGTAGCCTCGATCAATTGGGTGATTTCGTGCTTGATGCCATCTTTCCAACTATCAGTTTCGAAACTAACCTCATCTAAATAGATTTCGTTTCCATTCTCGATACGGAACTCACATCGTCTTGAGTTAACCTCGATTTCGCTATCATCAGCCTCATCGATAATGGCCTCAATACGCTCTGTCAACTCATTAAGGTCAATATTGGTTTTGGTCTCCTCGATGCTCAAAATTAATTTGAGTACATCTTCCTTGGTGAACAATGAACC
>Ga0222712_10000274_pt1 | contig 71944 bp, 57 predicted proteins | sample C33_657DmetaG_FD_165043 | JGI IMG/M metagenome (GOLD analysis project Ga0222712, IMG submission 165043) | Estuarine water microbial communities from San Francisco Bay, California, United States - C33_657D | ecosystem: Environmental > Aquatic > Marine > Unclassified | place: USA: California... | reverse complement strand
GTTTAGAGTTGATTGTTGGAGATCCAAATCTAACAACTCCAACAATTTTATTTGTAGTATCTTCTGTAACTATCCACTTAATAGTTCTTCCAGGAATTGCTTCTTCGATAGGATTGGAAGCAGTTTCATTCAAAATTTCAGAATACAATTCTTGATTGTATTTTGATTTTGGTTTTGAAGATGTATCTACAACATGAATAGAAAACTTCATATCATTTGGATGAAGATCGAAATTAGAAAATATTTCATCTTCTGGACCAAATAATTTTCCAGATGAGTCTTGAATTCTACTGCCCTTTACATACCTCAAATAGTCATCGATTCTATTAAATTTTGAATAGTAATCAATAAACTGATCTGCTGCCCAAATTGCTTGTTCAGGAGATAACATAATAATCAAACCAAAAAGTATTTTTCATATTCTACCAGATTTTCTGGAACTTCAATAATATTGGTATCTAAAGGAACAGCTTCTTTCCACCTACCATTAATAGTCGGTCTGAAGAAAAGATTTATTCCCATATGCTTATATTTTAAATGAGTTGGTACATGAATCTTATAACTATATCCATCATTCTCGGTAAGATAAGAAAGCATTAGATTTTCTTTCTGCGTTACCATTATGGTTTTACAACTTTCCCAAAAAATATCTCTAAAACTTTCATAATCTTTAAGATAGATATCTGGATTATCCAAGATCATTCTCGTCACGAATTGAGGTGAAAGACAGTGATCATAAACAACCTTTTTACCTTCAATCTTATTTTTTATTGCATTCTCACTAGCAAGACCAGTAAAGTTTACCTGAGCACAATCAAAAACTTTAATATAGTAACTCCTAGTAAGAGGGCGAGAATCAAAATTAGGATCTTGCCATAGATCAATAATTGATTTCATTTCTCTATAAGATACTATGCAGTATTCTTCCCAATTCTTTTTCTTTTTTCTTTTTCCTACTTTAGTCTGCTCTGTGATACTGCGTAGTCTAGATACATTCAATTTAATCATAATATAAAAAAATAAAAATCAGAGGATCAGTTTTTTGCCTGCTGGTTTAGAAATTGGTGAGAACATTTGTTCATATTGTTCAACTACAGAATCATCTGGATCAGCAATAAACACAATGAACTTTGAATTCACTTCAAGTTCTTTTTTAGAGCGACTTAGGATTGGTGCCCAAGGTGCAAACCCAAGTTGACTATTTCCAGCAGGAATAGCAACAATAGCATTTTGAACTACAATGCTATTTTCTTTTTCTTCTAGAACTTCAGTGACTACATCTTCACCAGAAGACATACGGATAAGTTTTACATTCATTTTTTTCTCCTATTTAAATTCACATTCTACCATAATTTCAGTCAATGCCGCCAAAAGGTTAATTTCTTGATCGGCAACAAATGCAATCTGGTACTGATACTTAGCAATAATAAGCACAGCAGCAGGAATGCTAGCGTTTTCAAGGGATACATAAAGAGCATCGTAAATACGACGCAAAAGTACCCCAGGGTCATTATCAAGATTATTAATGACCCATTTACGGACTTCTGCAAAATTCTTTTCCTTAAGATTTTTAGTGAGATCATTTACGGAAATATCAGAAAAAGATGCAAGAATAGCGGAATCAATTTTACCACTAACAGAATATCTTTGACATTCATTTAATACTCTACGCCAATCTGGAAAATGCTTATTGATTAACTCAATAAGAACTTTTTGCTCATACTCTACTTTTTCCAAAGTTAGAATATCTTGAAGTCTTTGATAAAACTCAGCAGCAAGTTTCGCTTTTTCTTTTCCCTTGAGGGTAAAATCCACAACCGCACATCTTGAATGAAGTGGTTCGATGATTTTGTTTTTGTAATTGCAAGTGAAGATGAATCTGCAGTTACCAGCAAACTCCTCAATAGACGCCCGTAAGAGGAGTTGTACATCCGAGGTTGTGTTATCTGCCTCATCAATGATGATGACTTTGTGTTTAGCAGTTGAAGTAAGTGATACGGTCGAAGCGAAGTTTTTCGCATTGTTTCGGACAGTATCAAGGAATCTACCTTCGTCGGATCCATTGATGATGTAAACATCTACTCCTAGTTCATTACATAGTGCTTTAGCAACTGTAGTCTTGCCACATCCAGCAGGACCAGAAAGAAGAAGATTTGGTACTTCTCCTTTCTTAAGAAAATCTAGAAAAGTTTGTTTTGTTCCAGATGGAAGAATGCAATCTTCAATTTTTTGTGGGCGATATTTCTCAACCCATAGAAAGTCATTTTTGTTCATCATTTAAAGTTTGAGTTAATTAATATCCTGTATGAGGTATTTTTGGGACACATTCCAGTATGTATGTGGTTTCCATTAAATACGAGTAATCTATTTTCTTTTGGATAGACTCTTTTCTTTTCAGTCAATGATCCTGAATAGTTTTTTACATCACCATAAACTATTTTCTCATTGTATATAATGGTGGGAGCATCACATTCATTTAAATAAAAAATAGTAGTATAATGCTTTCCCTCCAAATCAATATGTGGATCTAATATTAGATCATCTTCTCCTCTGTAGGTTGTCATATCAGACCTACATCTTAGAACTGTTCTAAAATTAAATCTTTTCATTATTTTATTATTTAAATTTTGAAGAAACCAAGATCCTCTTACTTTTTTATATACATCTGGATTTTCAAACTCAACGAAAGTAAATCCAAATCCATAATATTTTCTAGGATCTCTAATTTCTTCACCAGATATATTTTCAGTAAAATACCATGATGTTTGATTCATTATGCTTTTTTTAAACTCTGAAAATATATCGGGATTTAAAAAGTTATCTATTACAGATATATCATTAATCATTATATGTAGAATCTGGTTCTAAAGCAATATAATATTTTAGATCATAATTCTTGCTTGTAAATGATGAAATTAGTTTTTGAGAAATAGTTACCTCATATGTTCCTGGAATAATTTTAATATTCTCTACTTTAAAATTAAAAGAAAACTCACTATCAGTTTCTCCCACAATTAAATCCACATCATTAGATGTTTCATTTTTTTTATCTGTTACTACCAATTTAACTACTCCAGCATTACCAACGACACACAAATCTGGAAGTTGATTGATAGATGCCGCTTTTAGCATACTATTAAGATCTTGAGTATTAAGTTCAAAAGAAACATCTTCAGATGGAATAGAAATTCCTTTTTCTGGAGGAGATGCAATCAAGTTTGATTCTGCAAAAAAGAATTTGGTACGCATTTTACCCTCTCTCATTACCAAATAACCATCATTTTGAAAATCAAGTTCTGGAGACTGGTAAAGAGAAAGACTATTAAGAAATTGATTCAGATCATAAATACCAAATTCTTTTGGAAATTCTTCCGATACAGTTGCTTCTGCTAGAATATTTTTCATAGCAGAAATTGTGCGAATTTTATTTCCTTCTTTAAATAGTAGAGACTGATTAATAGAAGAAAAGTTTTTAAGAAGTGACAGAGTTTTATCAGAAAGTTTCATAATCAATAGTGAAAATCAGAGACAGTGTTTTTGTGAAGTCCAGCAAAATGATAAAGAAGAACGCAATAGTGAATTGCTTTTAGAATGTCCATTTTAGACTTACCATTCTTCTTACCAAAACGGGAAAGATATTTAATAGCATTTGAACGAGTAAATGCTTCTGCATCACCAATACTTTCGATCAGATCAAGAGTTTGAGTTTTAGATTGTTCAGAAGTGTAATGAGAATGATAAGTACTGGCAAGATACTCTTCAACTTGTTTCAGAGTTTTATCTTCTTCATATTTCCAAAAACCATTCTTATTGGTTTGATTGGAAGCATTTAACCCAAAAGTTAGATCAATTTTATCTTCACTATTTGTAGATGACATAGGATAATTTAAATTCAACAAAGTATCTCCATATTCAAAAATGTTTTTAGATGTATCTGTTGGAGGAATATCGTTAGATTTCGCCCAAAGAAATCCATCAGCAGTTAGTTCATATTTTTCATCTTGACCAGAATAAATTTTATTCCAATCAAGAGAATTTTTTTCTTCTTCAGATCCGTACATAGCGTCGTAAAGTAAACTCCAAGAATTAACCATATTCAAAAAGAAAATCGTTTACAAATTGTTCTGATTTTTCTTTTCCAAAGTTGCTAGAAAGATAACCAGCAACAGGATCTAGTTTTGTCATATAAGAATCAAAATCATGATACTCTGAAGTGTCTAGTCCAGATGGTTTCTTTAAGTCTAGCATTTCTTTAAATTTAAGCAAGTATTTGGTGAAGTCTTCTAGGTAGTTGTCAACTTCACTCATTACACACTTGGCGACAAATAAATGTTCTGAGAAATGATTTCCTGGTTCAAAAAACCTAATACCACCTTCACATTTTGGAAGAGCATCTCCTAAAGAAAAAAGATAATTCTCTCTAGGATGTTGGAAATCAAAAGTAATAACAACTTTCTTTTCAAAGAACCCCATAAGATCCATTCCAAAACATGGCAAATCAGAACCTGTTTTTGGATAGATTATATTGTTATAGATGCAAGTCTTTTCATTCCAGATTTCTGCTTCTCTAGATTTTAAAATGGTTGGACTAGAATAGAGTTTTGCATCTAGATTAATTTTACCCTCCCACTGGCACCAAGTAGATTGGTAGGTCAGATCGGGAAAAGTTTCAAATAAAACTTTTTTGTAATTTTTCCAGAGATCCATAATTAAAAAGGGAGGACTTACCTCCCCATATTATATCAGGATTGCGTTTCCTGGTCAATAGGCATTTGGAAATCAGCGTCTACCTTGTCATAAAGTTCAAGGAATGCTTGCTTGGTTTCGTCATCAAAGCGGTTCACGCACACTTGAATTGCCTTTGCCTTATCTTGGAAGATGCTGTAGGCACGGATGATGTGAACCAGACGACGGGTGCTGATGATTTCCTCAATACCACCATCGTAGAAGGTCTTACGGATGATATCTGCCCAGTCTACCAGACGCTTGCAGAAGTCACGGTCTTCCACGCCAAGATCTAGAGCGATGCCTTCCAGAATCTTCTGTTCAGTTGCAGGGGCAGGATAGGACTGCTCAAAGGTCACAGGGAAGCGTTCCAAGAATGCCTCATTAAGAACATTCGTACCGATGAAACGACCATCATCAGAACCCTTGCCTTTGGTATTTGCAGTAGCAATTACATTGAATCCAGAAGCAGGTTTTACAAACTTACCAATTTTTTTCAGGAATACACCCTTACCTTCTAGCACGGATTGTAAGCAAAGGATTTTGTTGGAAGCAAGGTCAATCTCATCGAGCAGTAGAATAGCACCTCGCTCTAGTGCTTCAATTACAGGTCCATTGTGCCAAACTGTTTCGCCATTCAGTAGACGGAAACCACCAATAAGATCATCTTCATCTGTTTCAATGGTGATGTTAACACGGATCAGTTCTCGCTTCAGTTGAGAACATGCTTGCTCCACACTGAGTGTTTTACCATTACCAGAGAGGCCCGTAATAAATGTAGGATAAAAAAGACTGGACTGAATAATTTTTTTAATATCTGAAAAATTACCAAACTTGACGAAGGTATCATCTTTTTCGGGAATAAGATTTTGTTCAGAAGTAGGAAGAACAGAAGGGGCTTGGAAAGAACGCTCGATTTCTTCTACTTTTTGTTGAGTGACTTCAAGATTCCATTTACCGCGACTAGTTTTATATTGTGCAAGTTTATTAGTTACGGTTTGATAATTAGATTCATTCATATTACACCAAGCACGAATATCTGCTCCGGTAATATTATTACCATAAAGGGATTGAAGAGAAGTGCGAATGTAATCGGAAGAAAGTGTCATGTGTGTTTTGTTTCAACTCCGTTATTATAGTGCGAAATGGGGTCATGAACTTCCCGTAGTGGTCAGTTTGCCAACTGGTTCCTTAGTTGATCCAAGTAATCATCTGTAGCAATTCTTCCAATATATCCTGGATAATATTTTTCAACTAAAGAAGAAATACCCATAGCAGTAATACTACTAGAGCATTTAATCCACACTTCTTTAGTATTATATTTAACTACATGCTCTAAAGGAAATTTTTTCATTTATTCTTTTATCAAACAACATAAATCAATAATATTACTATACTTTCCATTGAATTTTATATCATCAAGAAAAATTTTTATTTCTTCCAAAACTGAAGGATAATTTGTATCATGAATCATAACTAGACCTCCAGATCTAACTTTTGGATACCATTTTTCCAAATCATTTTTAATTTGTTCTGCATTTAAATGAGCATCCAAAAGCACAAAATCTAATTCACCATTTTTAAACCTTTCTACAGATACATTACTATCCTCTTCATAAAAAACTACTTTATCACTACTTTTAGAATTTTTTATTTTCTTAAATGCTAAATTTTTAATAATAGCAATTTCATATTCATCTACGAAAAAATTTTCAGTATAATAATCTTGATATGGTTTATAGTTATCTATACAATAAAGAGTTTTTAATTTATCACATTTTTCTATAAGAGTAATAGTACTATGTCCATGAGAAACTCCTATTTCTGCACCAACAGTATATTCCATTAAATCAATTAGTTGTATAGCAGGGAATACTGCCGACTCTCTAAAATAACCAATATCTATAGAAAAACAATTATAATACCAATCTGAAACTACTTGAGATCTTTCTCTAATATATTTTTCAAAATCATTTTCTTTATCTAAAATATTTTTTTCAGCCAAATAATCTTTTTTCATACAACTAATGTAATAAAATCACTAAGTACTTTTTTATTTAGTTTTTTGGTCTTAAGAGATTTTAGAAATGCAGATTTAATTTGAGACTTGGTTGCATCTTCAGCAACTTCAAATTCAGAATCTTGAGAAAGAGCAATTGAAGACATTCCAAAATATGCATCATAACCAGAATTAATAATAGTAAAACTACGCAGTTTCTTCCAATCAGTTTGAATTTTTTCCCAATGTTTATCCGACTCAGAATGATAAAGTCCAATAAATTTTTGGGCATTACGACTTTCCATAATACGAATACCAATAAAGTTTGTGCAAGAAAACTTATCTTTTAAATTTCTTAAAAGCGTATCAGTAAATGCATGATATCCATGACTAACTTTGTAGGTAGTACCTAATTTACGATCACGAAGAAATGTAAGATTAGGATTAACATAACCACTTCCAAGATATGTATTTTTTTCCCAGTTACGCTTTACTTCTCTGTGGTAATTAAGTTGATTTGCTTCGCCATCAGTCAAGACAATACACTGAACTTTCTGAAGTTTGTTTTCTTTCTGGAACTTAGGAAGAATTTGATGAAGTGCGATCAGTGCTTCATTTAAAGGAGTTCCTGAAAGACTTAAACGATTAGAATAAGTATAATGAGAATAATAAGACCTTCCAAAACAATAAGCAAGACGCCAAATATTAAGAAGTTGGTGTTCCAGTTCTTTACTAGTTACTTTGCTAGTAAGAATATTCATCATAGAAAAATTCTCATCCACAATTAGAAGATTTTCTTTTTTCTCATAATGAGGAGTGCGATCTGCAGCAATATAGTGATCATTCTCATAATTATATTCTCCACGACGCCACTCATTAGTGAAGGCATAAACTTCAAAAGGAATAGAAACTTTCTTGCAGAACCAAACAAGGTTAAAGAGTTGCTTGCAAGTATCAAGCATTACATCTGCCATAGAACCACTCCAGTCTAGAACAAATACTAGACCATGATTCTTACCATCAGGAATCACAGATACTTTTTTAAACAGATCTTCATTGTATTTGTAGGTGTGAAGACGAGTAGTATCAAGAACACCCGTGCGAGCAGTAGATGCACGAGAGTATTGATCTGCTGCTTTACGACATTCAAACTCTTTTACGAGATAATTAACTTCTTTCTGAGAAGAAGACTTGAACTTCTTGAATTCAGTATCAGATTCTTTATAAAGATTTTCAGGAGTATATCCTTCATTATTTGCATGTTGATTATGAAATTGCTGCTGATGATAAAAAGATTGATCAATATCTTTATGGACATCAGAATTTTTACCAATAACTGTATTAAGATTTAACTGGGGAACTTCTACATAAACATTATCATAAGATTCATTAGATACTAAGTTTTCAATACTTTTCTCTAAAGAATCTACAGTGCGAACTTCAGGTTCTTCCTTTTCACCAGAAGATTTCACAGGAGTTTCATCACCTTGAGCAGTACCACCATAAGACTCTTCAGACTCTTTTTCAGAAGAGTTATCACTTTCACCATCTTGCTCAGAAGAAGAGTCATTAGTCTCTACAAAATCACTTGCAGGAGATTGTGAGTTTCCTTGAGTCTCATGAGAATCAAAGTCAGCAACTTTCTGCTGCTGTTCCTTTTCTTTTTTGCAATATTTGTAAAGTTCTTCAGCAGCAATTAGAGCATCAGCAAAAGTTTCAGTTACTGCAATCAAGTCAATAATTTCTTTCTCTTCAGGAGTAAAATCTAACGAAATAAAATTACCAACTTTGAAATATAAATTTGCCCGATCAGCAAGATTAAAAGTGGACATATCATCATCAGCAATCTGAAAGAAGTCTTCTTCATTCAGTTCCTTATATCCATTATAAAAAGTCTTAGCAAGACCAGCGTATTTGCGTTTCATCAATTTCTCAACACGAGCATCCTCAACAACATTCACAAACTGAGGAGGAACTTTTACATTCTCTGTCCAATCTTCGTCTGGAGTGAAAAGAGCATGACCAACTTCATGACCAACTAGAAGGTCATAAACAAGGTTGCTTGCCTTCTCCCACAAGGGAAGGGTCAGGACACGAGTGTGAACATTGAAGCAAGCGGTAGACACTTTCTTATGCTCTACCACAAGGTCTTCAGTGGCAAGCAGTTTGGCAAGTTGGGATTTGATTTCGTGAGAAACTGACATCGAATTTGTTTCGTATGAGACCATCATAAAACGAAAGGTCGCCTTTTGGGCGACCCATGTGACGCTTTTTGAACTGGGCGAGTCGTGCTTTAGCTTGCCTCAGTGCTTGCGGTTTAAGTTTTCGTTTCTGAGGTTTCCCAGAATTGTGTTTCCAGTTTGGGACTTGCATGGTTTTTAAGTATTTATCCTACCTTAGCACCTCTGGATAGAAAAGGGAATAGTACCAGCGATAATCTTTAAAGATTTTATTTTGAGCAGACTTCCTTAATTTATCATCGTAATTTGGAATACTTGGCGTTAATGTTTTTTTCAGTTTATGATATCCGTATGGAAGATAAATGCAATCATTATACTTGACTTGAGTTATATCATTTAAATCATAATTAAATTCATTTAAATCAAGAAAATTTGAAATAGATTTTAAAACTTTATTTGGATTTTGCATAAAGTCTTCATATTTAACAATTTTAATATTTTTAGAATACCATCTATCAAGATCTATTATTTCTTTCAATCTATTAAGATGTTTTTTAACCATATCTCCATTTAAGAAAAAATCTATTCTTTCCTCTAAAAAATCTGCATCATTATTTTGTTGACTTACTTCATCATAGTGAGAACTTATTCCTCCAGATAAAATATTTCCTTGAGACAGTCTATCAAATGATAAATATATTCCTCTCAAATCCCTGATAGTGAATATCAGTTTAATATCCGGATATAAACCAAATAAAAAATTAAGTGTATCAGACCAACCTCTAGATTTATCCAAATAAAATTTTGTATCTGATATATTTTTTGCCCAAGATTTGATTCCAGAATCTACAAAATTATCAAATAATTTATAAGTAAAATCTGCATCATATTGAGATTCTTGAATTATCTTCTCAGCCTCAGACATGATTACAGAAACTATAGCAGGTAATAAAGAATCTGCAGATAAAGTTACATCTGGATGTTGTCCTAACACATTACATAATAGCGTAGATCCACTTCTAGGAAGACCGCAGAAAGGAATTAATTTTTGCATTGTATAATTGTTTTATATGAGAAATTTTTTCTTTTTTCAAATTTAATTACATTATCAAATTTATCATGAAGAGACTCTTTATGAGAAATTACAAAAGTATTAGATCCTTTAATTACAAATCTTATAATTTTTAAGAAGTCATCCGTACCAAATCCATCTAAGGAAGAATCGAATATTTCATCTAATATCAATAAATTTGTATTAGTAGAATTTTTAAACTTAGCAACCTCCCTCCAAGTGAATAATAATGCTAGATCAATTCTCTGTTTTTCTCCCTCACTAAAAGAACTATAAGTAAAATCTTCATGAATTGGAGAAAGAATCGTTTCATTAAATTCTTCATCTAAAGTAAAGTTAATAAAGAAATCCATCATTTGAAGATATCTATTTACCTGTTCATTCATAATAGGTAAATATTTTTTAATGATTCTAGTTTTTACTCCACCATCTTTTAAAAGATTTTGACAGAAATCATAATGTCTCATCTTCTCCTTCAATTCCACTATTTCATCATATACATTTTCTAATTTTTCTTGGTATTCTTCTAATTTTCTATGTTCTTCATTTTTATTTTTTAATTGAGTTTCTACCTGTATAATTTCATTTTCTAATTTTTTTATATTTTTATTATACTCTGAAATTTTTGTATTGTTTTTTGATAGTTCTTGATTTAAATTTACTATTTGCTTTGATAATTTTATAAAATTATCTTCTCTTTTTTCTTCTAACTTTATAGCATTTTCTAATTCAATATATCCATCTTGAAGTTCTTTTGCTTTATTTTTAGCATCCTCTATTTTAGATTTTCTAAACTCATCATCAATTTGTTGGGTACAAGTCGGACAAGTTGTATTCTCATTGAAAAATTTATGTTCATCTGTGATTGTTTTCACCTTTTGAGATAACTTACCCTTCAGGTTTCCCATTTTACGCAACTTATTTGTAGCATCAGAAAAATCTTGAATTTTATCTTGCAATAAAGAAGTTTCTTTTTCAATCTTTTGATTATCATCCATAAGATTTCCAATATCTTCTGTAAATGATAAAATAGAAATTCTTTTATCCTGAATATTTTCTTTACCTCTATTTTCAAGTTCTTCAATAAATCCATTTTGAAGATCAACTTTATCTTTTAGAGATTCTTTTTTTAGATCAAGAACTCTAATTTCTTCTTTATAAATTCTCATCTTATCTTTTATTAAAGTATTCATAGTAGAAAATACTTTAATATCAAGAAGATCTTCGATTACTTCTCGTCTTCCAGCTGCAGGTAATTGCATGAAAGGAACAAAATTACTACTTCCGAGAATTACAATCTGAGTAAAAGATTTATAGTTCATTTTTAGAACTGTCTGCTCTAAAAACTTTTGCTGATCTGCGCTAGAAGATTCTTGATTTAGTAAATTTCCATCTCTATAAATTTCAAATACAGATGGTTTTATTCCTCTTGCAACTTTCCAATTAATAGTTCCAATTGTAAATTCAATTTCTACTAAACAGTCCTTTTCATTTGTACTATTTAATAATTGCGGTTTATTAATTTTACGAAACGCCTTTCCAAATAGAACAAAAGTAAGAGCATCTAATATTGTGCTCTTACCTGCTCCATTAGACCCAATTATTAAAGTGTTTGATCCTGTATTTAAATCAACTTCAATAAAATGATTTCCAGTAGAAAGAAAATTTTTCCATCTGATTTTTTCAAAAACTATCATATTGATCTGGTGGAACTACAATGTCATCTTTAGTTATAACTGCATAGTCATAACCATGCATATCACATACATTATACAACAATTCTTCGTCAACTTCAACCACATTCATTTCTGGGCTACCAGCGTCTTCTAACATCATAGCAAATCTTAAAGCATCATCTTCTTCTTCAAAGATGTATAAGATTTGCTCTCCGTTTTCGTCTGTTACTGAGTAAGCACCCCTGTCTTCTTCACCGAGAATTGTTAATATATGCATATTAGATCATCTCACAAGATTCTTGATAGATGTTCCGAATAATATCGGAAAGTTTTGTTTTGTCTAGATCTGCATCAGACTCTCTAATATATGTATTAAGAATAGAAAGAGTATCTTCCGATTCTATTTCCTTTTTAAATTCTTCTTTTGAATACCAACCATCAAAATTATAATTTTCAATTATCTTCAAATCAGCAACATTTGCATTATAAAGAGAATCAATAAACTTTTCAAACTTATTTTTATTAGTATTTTTTCTAACAACAACTTTTACAATCTTATCTGTGTATTTACTAAAATTAAAAACTTGATAATTTAAATCTTCATAGTAAATAGTTTCAAAAATTGTATAAGGATTATTTACATATTCATGTTCTAAAGTTTCAGTATCAAAAATGGCAAATCCTCTTTGATCTTCCGTATCGTTCCAATAAATTTCGTATGGATTTCCTATGTAGAAAATGTTTCCAGCATAGCTTCTAGTATGGTAGTGCCCCGACAATACCTTGGTGATTTTCTCAAATAACTTGCGGTCATGACCATGCTCCATGATGCACTGTCGATTAGCAGCAAATCCTGCGAGTTCAAGGTGCCCCATCGCACAGTTGCAAGTTGTCTCTTTAATAATTTTAATAGCAAGTTCTTCATTTTCTTCATTGATCCAAGGTAAAAATAATATATTTAATCCACAAATATTAACTTCTGTTGGTTCTGAATAAGTTATGACATTATCATATTCTCTAAGCAATAAATCGATTGCATTAATCTTATTCGTATTTTTATAGTATGCAGTGTGATTTCCAACAATAGTATGGATTGTGCAACCTAAAGATTTTAATTTATCATAATAATTATCTTTTGCCCAAGCAAGAGAAGAAAAATCAATTCCTTTTCTGGAATCAAATGTATCACCCATATCAATAATTGTAGTAATACCCTGTTCTTCCAATGTTGGAAAAAATACATCATTATAAAACTTTAGAAAAAAGTCATGAAATAGTTTAGAATTTTTTCTTGCTCCAAAGTGTTGATCAGTAATAATTGCAACTTTCATTTCAACTTCTCATTTTTGAATACACGGTATCTTTGATGCTGTTATAATCACTATAATTTCCTCCACCATTAGAATCATCATCTACAAATACTTGATCATAACCACTTTTCTCAAGGATTCTATTTTTAATCTCTAGTTGCTTTTTTTCTTTTTGGATCCTTCTAAGAAATGCATAGTAAATAATTTGAGTAAAATATGCAAATGGATTATCTGATTTTTCTGGATCAAAGTTGTGAACATATTGAACACAATTTTCAATACCATCTGAAATCATATCATCCTTAAAGATATAATTTACAAAATTAGGTTTAAATGATAAATGGTTTGCAATCTTTAAGAAACATTCACCAATATACCTTGGAATTACAGGTTTTGGCAATCCCTTCTCTTCAGCATCTTTTAATTTTTTCTTGTAAATTATAAGAGCTTCTAAAAATTCTTTATTATTGACATAATGTTCCGACCTTTTTCCTTTAGACATTTTAACTTGTAAGTATGTTTTCTGCATTGATCCTATATTCATCTGGGACATTTTCTTGATCCATTAGTTGATTACATGACTTAGAAACCATGTAATACCATGTTTTTGTATCTAACTCAAGAAGCTCTCCCAATTTTTTTAAATTACAAAGTAAGGGTCTATCTTCATAAACAGAACATTTATTATTAATGAGTTTTTCACACTTACCGTTTATATCGTAACTGAAAGGAAAAGTTTCTGCAGAGTTATTCCAAACCGGATGAGGAGATTTCCTAGCATTTTCTATTGCCATGTCCACATGAGAACAACAGCATCCACAAAATGTACAAGGAAACTCTGGATCATTCATATTTATGGTTTGAATTGTTTAAATTATACCATTTTGAAAAACACTTGACAAGTAATTTGAAATCTGTGTATAATAACTTTGTCAGAGTTTAAAATAATTATATTAAAGAGCTTTAGCTGTTCTTATAGATCTTTTCAAGAATACTTTTAGCATCAGTTACATTAGAGATATATCCCATCTTTCTATTTTTAAATGTATCAGTGCTTGATTTACTTACATTAGGCCTACTTGATCTTAAAAATTTATTATATATTTTAATAAAATAACTATCAGAAGATTCTGATATGGTTAATACATCTTCCATATTAATAACAAAAATATCTTGAGAAGATGATTTAATCCAAGGTTCTACTTTGTATCCAGAAGTTTCTGATCTAATTTTTATTTCCTTTATTATTACTGGATTTTCTAATATTAGAATAACTTTATCTCCTTCGTCAGAAGGAGATACCTTAGAGAAAATCTCTTCTCCATTCTTTAATTTTATTGAAGCAAAAAATTCATCTTCCATCATTCTTTTAAATTAATAGGTAATATTTCGTAATTAAAATTTTCTTCATTATATATTTTTATTCTTTCTATTAGATGATTAAGAGTATAATTTTTTAATGATTTATATGTACAATCATCAGAGATGTCGTAGAGGACAGCTTTAGTTTTATTTTTTCCCTTTCTAAGTACTCTTCCAATTGACTGAAGATTTCTAATTCTTGATTTACTGGGTGAAGCAAAGATAACATTATGGAGGTTCTTAATATTAATACCTGTAGAAAAAGTTCCATAAGAGGCAACAATAATAGCGTTGTTTTCTCTTTCTGTTATCTCTCTTACTAATTCTCTTTCTTCAGTATCAACTCCTCCATGAACAAAAAATACTTTTCTAGTGTCACCAACAGAACTATTTATTTTATTAAAAAGTGGTTCTCCATGAGCAGACACTCTATTAAATAAGACTAATGTATTTCCTTTTAAATCTATTGCTAAATTTTTAATGAAGTTATTTCTTTTATCATGAGATATTAAATATTGAATCTCATCTTCATAGGTTTCAAATTTTTGAGGGTTATGCTTTAATAGGAGACATCTAATATCAAGTTTAGATATGTGTCCTTTTTCCATCAATTCAGATGTTCTAGTTACTTTATATGATGGTCCAAATAATCCTTCAAGAACCCATTTATGAGTTTGAGTTCCATCTAAAGTTCCAGTAAAACCAAATCTATATTTTGCATGATGCAACTTTGTCATTATAGATATAAGAGACTTACTTTTAAATAAGTGTGCCTCATCTCCAATAACTACATCATAATCTTCAAAGAAAGATCTTTCTAATTTATATACAGATTGCCAAGTAGTAACTGTAACTGGCATATCATTTCTCTTTTCTCTACCAGAGTATATCTTGTGGCAATATGAATCAGCATCCCATCCGTAATCACGAAAATCACCGACTAGTTGATCTACAAGACTGGTCGTTGGAACAACTATCAGAATTTTTTGATTCTTATCCGCATAGTACCGCAAGACAGCGTAAATCATCAAACTTTTTCCTGACGCAGTTGGACTTATCAGAAGTTTTCGATTATGTCGTAGGGCATCATATACTGCCTCTATTTGATAAGACCTTGGAGAAAAGTGAGTAATAGAAGAAATATAATCCTTTACTCCTTCTATTGAAATGTGTTCATTAATTTCAAATGGAAGTCCATAATATTTGTTATCTTTAAACTCATAAGTATAATTATAATTTTTGCAGAAAGTTGCTAATTTATCTAAAAGACCAATATAAAGTTGTTTGGTTCTAGGATCAAATAAATGAATTTCTCCATTCCAATTTCTTTTTCTATATTGAGGCATGAATTTGGCATTAGGAACCTCAAACTTAAAATAATCTCTAAGTTCATATTCAATATGAGGTTCCGTTTCTATTTTTAAATATACTTCATTAGACTTTGAAATAATGAGATCTGCACTATTAACCATAACCTGCCTGGAATTTAATAAATTCGATGGCATTCTTAATCTGATAAGTCCTATTAGAGACTTGTTTAAGAATACTCTCAATATAATTTATGAGAGTTTCATAGTAGTCTATTTTGAGATTTACATTCATCAATTTATCATCAGCATCTAGATACTTTTGCATAGTATCTTTATCTCTTATTTTTTTAGGAAAAGGATCTTCCTGATACACTTCTGCATCTGCCTTTCCAGAATAATACTCATATCTTTCGTGACGAATATTTTTTCTTTGTTGCTCTGCTTTTTTCTTTAAAAGTATTATATTGTTATAAAGATCAAAATATTTTGCGTGAAGAACAGGAATGTTAATAGATTCTGTATGTAAATTATCAATATCTATTTTTGAATCCTTCTCCCACATATTTTGAATTGTTTCCAAATCAAATGTCATAAGGTATTTCCGTTTTTATCAGTTATATTATACATCAAATATTTAAAAGATACTTCTGCAGTAAAGTATTGATCATCTGGTGTAGTAGAATCAAATTGTAATGGTGATAGTTTATATGGAAAGAGATAACTAAATCTAACTTCAAAATTATATCTTTGATTACTATTATAAACGATCAAAGTACCATCTGAATAGATATTCATTTGGGACTTTCTAATATTCTCTGAAAATTTTTTATTATTCTTTTGCAAGTCATAAATTTCATCTAAAGATTCTGGAAACCCTAAACCTCTCATCCATTTTTGAAGTTCCATATAATTCTCAAGATTTTCATCAACTAAAAATTTTAATGTAAAATCATCAAAAGTTATCTTATCTCCAGGAACTGGAATTTCTGTTAGATAGTTTTGTTGTTTTGCAACACCGAGTTCTAAACCTGGAATATTAGCAATATTAGTAAAATATGCAACCTTAGGCGCTCTGTTTACGGTAAATCTAAACCCTAAAGCAGATAGAAAATTTCTATTTTCTATAGCATTATTATATTCCTTATAATCTGCCATTTTTTTCTAACTATTTAGACAAAAAAAGGGACCCTTTCGGGTCCCTGATAAAGAGTTGTGAAATGGATCACATGAGGTTCTTGACCTGTACTCTTCTGTAGTAACGGTTTGCGTTGTGAGTAAGAGCACCGAGACCCTTGTTGGTTCCTTCTGCGAATGGATTTGCAACAATACCGTAACGGGTCTTGAAGCCGATCTTTGGCTGGAAGGTGTTCTCACCAACGGCACGAACCATTTGGAGGGGAACATATGGGCAATAGAATAGTCCAGCGTCATAAGGTGAAGAACCCTTATAACCTACAACATAGTACTGCTGAGCAGATACATTTGCTGAATATGGGTCAATGTAAACGCGGAATTTGCCCATTAAAGTACCAGCAAAGGTATTGCCAGTATCGTCTACATTTAGATTTGCATTAAGTGCAGGGGTGTAATCAAGTACACCTGCCATTGCTAGTGCTGAAGCAACATCAGCGGAGCAAAGGATAGTGTTGCCCTTTCCTCTACGAGTTCTTTGTGCGATTGCGTTAGCGTCGCGCTCGATTTGGAAGAGTAGACCCTTGAACTTCTCAACTGACCAACGACCGTTGGAGTCAACATCAAGGTCAAATACACCAGCGGTAGCAGTATTTACAGCAGCACCTTGCTCAGCAACCTTATAGATGGTTCTGATAACTTCTCTGTTGATCTCAGCGAGGATCTCAGTAGAGAGAATGTTAGCAAGTTCTGCTTCTGCATTTAGACCGTGAATAGCCTTGAGGTCTTGAGCGAGTTCTAGTGAATACTCGGCCTTGAGTGCTCTGGACTTCGCAGTTACGGTGACTTTCTCGATTGAGAATGCCATTTCGTTGAACTGATCAGATACGCCGAGATTCTCAGCGTCTCCAGTGTTCATGCCTTGACCTACATTGTAGGATAGGGATGAAGCAGCACCAACTGGGTTTAGAACGCCTGGGTTAGTACCTGACTGAGCAGTAGTACCGAAACCAGCAACTCCATCGGTAAATGCACCTTCGTTGTTGAATCCGCTGTCCTGACCAGAGAATGCAGTATTTGCTTCGTCGAAGAATGCTTCAGTACCACTCTGATTGGTGTAGCGTGAACGCATTGCGAAGATGAGTCCAGTAGGACCGGTCATTGGTTGAACGCCAGCGAGGTCATAAGCGACCAGGTTAGGCATTGCGCGGCGAATTAGACTGATTAGAACAGGATCGAAACCTGCAACAGGACCACCAGCAGCAGCACCAGTACCAGTGTTTGAATAACCACCAGTACCTGCTGAGTTGGTTGGAGCCTCAGTTAGGAATGAACCTGAAGTTGCAAAATCGTTTTGCTCTCTTAGAAATCTTTCTTGGTTTTCTAGCAGTTGAGCGGTTACTGATCTTCTGTGTGAATCCTTGATGGTATCAAGGCCTTCATAGTTCAGAAGGGGTGCCCACTTTTCCTGCAGATGCTCTTGACTGAACATTTGCTTTTACCTCTTAAAAGTGTGTTTGTTAGGTTTGATTTAATATTAAATTCAGTTTTTTGGCGAAGTAACTGAAAGTGCTCTTAAATAAGCACTCATTGAGTTGCTATAAGTTTCAGGAGCAGAATCTACTCCCTCAGAGAGGGTTTCAGTTTGTGCCTTTGGAGAAACTCCATTTGTTGGGAAATATGATTCCCTTAGGGTCTCTAGTTTTTCACGATATTTTTCTTCACTTTCAAACTCAACACTTTCTGCAAGTGAAGCGAGCTTTTCTTTCTGAGTAGCAGCGAGGCCCTCTGAAATTTCATCGAAGATTCCGTCAGCAACCGACTCTGCGAGACGCTTGTTTAGGGAGATGTTCTTCTCAATTTGCTCGTTGAGTTTTGTCTCCATTTCATCAAGTTTTTCTACCATGCTATCTAGTACATCATATTTATCTTCAGGGATTGTTACATAATGCTCTTCAAAAAGTCCTTTTAGACCGGTCATGAAGGACTCGGAGAGTTCTTCTTTAATACCAGCCTGGACTACTAGTTGATTCTCAGTCATCCACTCATCAGCAACATACTCTAAGTAAGAATCAACACGCTCTTCTAGAGCGATCTTAATTGCAGCAACTTCTTCTGCAAGTACTTCTTCATATTGTGCTTCAAGAGATTCACGAATCTCTGAAACTCTTGCTCTTAGAGCAGTTTCAAAAACTAGTTTTGCTTTCTCTTGGAACTCTTCGGAGAGTTCTTCTCCAGCAAGAAGTGCTTCAACATCTTCTTCGATATTGAACTCTTCTTCTACTTCCTCTTCCTCATCTTCATCCTCATCTTCATCTCTTTCTTCTTCAGAGATTACTTCTTCATCTTCTAGATCTTCATCTTCAGCAATTACTTCTTCATCTTCTAGATCTTCATCTTCCTTCATGCCTTTTGGCATTGCATCTGCTTTGCCTGCACTCTTGTTGACAACATCTCTAACTTGCTTTAGAGTTGCTGAAGGATCTTTTAGTTTTGCTGATTCGTCGTCAGACTTGTAGTTTTCTGGAGTAGGACCGCCTAGGTCTTCTACGCTAGCTAACTGGGTTCCAGGATCTGCCATGGTTGGCATTGGATCAGATGCTTTTGCGCCTGAATTAACGGCGGTTTTGGATTGCTTAGTGCCTACTTCCATTTCTTGTAGATCTCCACTGGACATTAGAACTCTCCGATTAACCTCTATTTTAATCTATATTTATTTATTAAAATATAAATTTATAAACTATTTATAAACTTATTAAATAAGTCTAACTTATGCTCTTCAAGTCTTCCTTGATCAACTAAAGTATTAATATTACGCTTAGTTTGCTCCGCTAGTCTTTCACGAAGGATTCCACCTTCCCATACCCACTCTTTACCTTCCATAATTCCCTGAACAAAAGCGTCAGGTGCAGAAGGATCTGCCACAATATCTGCTGCAGTAGCAAGCATAAAGTCTTCACCAACTTCAGAATAACCTTCTTTAGTTGGACGAAGTGAACCAATACCACGAGATGAAACTCCAAGAGTTACCCCATCTTTAAGTAAAGATTCTGCAATCTTACCCATTGGTGTTGAAAGGATCTGTGCCTTACCAATAAAATCATTTCCTTTTTGTTCAAGAGAAACAATCTTATGTGAAACTCGATCAAGATTGATGGTTGGACCATCTGGATGACCAAGTTCTCCTAATGCACGACCTTTAGAAATATACTGTTCATTATATCTCTTAACTTCACGCTCCATTACATTTAAACGATAAACTCTACCATTACGGTTTTGTTGCTCAGTCTGTAAAAAAGGTCCTTGGATATAGAGGATTTTCTTACCGTTCTTTTCCTCGGTAATAACCTCTACCTTTTCGATTTCTTCTCTGATTAGTTTCATTGGAGTTAGTTTGTAAATCCTACTTGTGAACCTAGAATAGAAGCATTTGTTGCATAAATGCAGTGAGTATATTGCTTTTGCAATATCTCAACAGAGTTACCAGGCATAGTCATGGAACCAATAACAGGTCCACCTTGAGTTTCTACAACAACTACTGAATAAGCAGTTGATGAACTATTGACAAGTCTTACTGCTGATGCCTGAGAAAAACTTGTAGCAGTACCAGTTGTAGTTGGTAGTGCGGACTCACCACCCAAAAGTAATGTTCTATTCATAGTTTAAGAGTACTTTATTAGTTATTTATTTATTATTCTTCTTCAGATCCAACAATACCATCAAACATTGATGTTGCTATAGTTGGTTTTAGCGCATTAATTTTATCTGCACTTTTATTGAATAGAATATTTTTAATTTCATCACTAATTTTTGAAGGAGATTCATCTCCAATAATCATGTTCATTAAGTCATCCATAGTTAATATTAATTAATTTCTCAGTTATTTATCAGATCTCTGCTGCTTTAGTATCTTTACCACTAAGTTGTGTTGCTGAACCTTCAGATTCTAAATCGGGTTCAACTACTGGAGCACCTAAATCACCAGCACCACCTGCACCGGGAATTGGTTGTCCAGTAGCAGGATCAATTTGCATTTCTGCAGGATCTGGAATTATACCATCTTTAATTTCTTTTTTAATTAACTCATCCTGCTCTACAATTTCTTCATCAGTCTGTCTAAGAATCTTTCTTCTTAGATAATCTTGAGAGAAATACTTACCAACATATGGTTCTGCAGTTGCAAGAAGTCCCAATCTTTCATTCATTAACTCAGAGTCTTTAAGTTCTGAGAAATGATTATCATATAAGAAATCATATTGTATATGTTGAGACATCAATTCCCAATCTTCTGGGGTAACGATATTCTTAAGAATAAGTTGTGTCTTCAACATGTCACTAAACATGTTAGAAAATCTCTTTCTTAGTCTTCCTACAAACTTAGTGAATTTAAGTTCATCTCTAAGAATTTCTGATGAACGACCAAGATTAAATCCACCTTCTCCACTTATTCTTGATGATGGAACATTTAGTGAACGATATAGTTTTTCTTGGAAATAATTAATATCAGTAATTTCTCCAAGGTTTTGTCCACCAGGTAGCGTAGAGATTTCAGTTCCTCTACCTCCTTCACGGCGAGGCAACCAAAAATCTTCAAGCATACTCATGTATTTTTTATCATCACGAATTTCGCCAGTTGATGCGTCATATACTAGTTTATTTCTATAACGCATCATTACATCACGAAGATATTGTTCCGCTTTAATTTTTGGTAGATTACCTACATCAATGTAAAAAATTCTACGCTCTGGAGCACGAGACAATCTATAGATAACAAGTGAATCTTCAATCATGCGAAGTTGATTGAGAGATTTAATTGCTTTGTGAAGATATGAAAGAGTTATTCCTTTATTTCTATCTACAAGTCCTGAGGTGCAATATGTAATAGCATCTTTAGCAATCCTGATTCCTTCAGAAGAACTGTTATTTGAATTAAATCCCGCAGTATTTCCTAATACTTTAGGATTGTAAATAAAGTATTCTTCAATTTCTGGGAAATCATAGTCTAAAGGATTATCCTGAACATTCCTTTTTACAAATTGATTTTGATTCTTTAAATCACCTTTTTTCTTTCTTACATACTTCATTTTCATAGCGTCAATGTATCTCAATTCTTGGATACCATCCTGAGGACGCTTCATGTCAATAACTTTATGATAATAAATTTTTCCATCAATATACCAATTTTTATATATTTCGTGGCACTTTTTGTTAAAATCTAATAAATCTAAAATTCTTTTAAATTCTTCTCTAATTTTTTTCTTAATACCATCACTTGCTTTCAGATTTGATAGTTCAATCTGCACTGGAACATCATCAGAATCTGAAACAATTGCTTCATTAACAATATCTTCAATGGCACTGTCCACTTCAGGATGAAGTGCCATTTCCCTATAACGCTGAATTAATTCATATTCTGTTTTATAAACACCTTCAATATCTACATACGAACCAAAAAACCCGCTAGTTAAATAATGATCAATCCCGTCCTCATCTGATTGAGGAACGGGAGAGATCACACTATCGGGTTTTTGATCACCATCTTCAATAGAAAAACCAAATAGTTTTGCCATAATTAATAAACTATATCCTTATTCTACTATTTAGACAACATTTCCAGGACCATCATTGATTTCAAAGTATTGAACTTGGAACTCAACGGTAAATTCTTCAATTGTATCGCTAGTTTCATATGAAACATCGATAGCAGAAACATTAGTTGGGAAAATATCAAAGAATCTATAAGATCTTAGAATTGTTGTATCGCCAGAACCAGTTGGACTGAATCCAGGTCCTTGTGCATTTACATTGTCTCTAACACCATTACCACCTGCATCTTCACCAGTTCTTCCACCAGCACCACCAATACTATTACTTCTACCTAGTTGATAGATTGTAGCATTTTTCATATAGGTGTTTGGGTTAGAAGCACCAGTAGCATTATCTAGTTTGCTCAGAAGATTCATCCAAGTTTCAAATGCATGTCTTAATTTAAAATCTTCATCATTGATAATTGTTACTGTCCAAGTATCAAAGGTTCTATCTCCAGCAACTTTTAGAGTTCTTCCTCTAAAAGGAACTTCAATTGCTGCAATATTTGATGCTGGAAGTTGCGCTGCTTTGCACATGAATCTAAAATCAATCTTCGCATCATTATCCCAAGCAGCACTTACTTGTGCTGGAAAGTCTTCAATTGCAACTTCAAATAGGTTAGGTCTTGCACCGCCACCTGCAAGTCTTGCTTTAAAGGCGGATAGATTTTTTAGTGTTGGTCTGTTGTTTGCCATTTTGAGATCCTCCTATGTTTTTATTATGAAAAATTATCAAACTCTACCAGCAACTTCTTCAAAACTTACACCCGTTCTGGTAGCGACGAATGTTAGTGTTACATAGTTAATTGACTTAGCAGGTTTCAGATAGATATCTGCTCTGAACTCGTTGTTGTCAATAATGTCAGGAGTGTTATTAGTCTCATCACAAACAACTAGGAATCCGTAAAGACCTCTCTTTGCCTGAATTTCACGGAGATATGGTTCAACAATATTTACAAAGTTTGCTCTTGTAATTTCGTCGTTGAGTTCAAATAGTTGTGCCTCTGCACTTCTTGCAAGTGCTTGCTCAACTGTTAGGAACAGACGGCGAACATTAATCCTATCGAATGCAGATGCATAACCTAGAGCAGTTTTATCTCCAAAGAGAATAATACCAATTCCTGGTTTGTTAATGATAGAATTAATTCTTAGAGGATAAAGTTGATCTCTTTGTGCCTTATTTGGATTAAAAGCAAGTTTAATTGCACTATTAATAGTTCCTCTTTGCTGACCTGCAGGGGAGAACCAAGGATATGCCTGGATACTCGTTCTTACGCAAAGTCCAGCAACATCAGCGTTACATGGAATATAACGGAATCTATTATTGAAGCGATCATAAGTATACTTATAACCACTATCAAAGATTGCATAAGATGAAGAAAGTAAAGGACTGAAGAATTCAATTACATTATCAGTTTGAGTATCAGAATTAGTAATATCTACAACATCTGCTCTGTGTGGAGAGATAACTGCAATACAATCTTGTCTTGCATTAGCAATAGAAATTAGTTCTTGTGCTTTTGCTTGTGATTCAAACTTATTATTGAGTCCAGGACCCATGATTAAGTAATCTACAGCAACTTCTTCTTTATTATTGAAGATTCTATATCCACTGATTAGACTTCCGAGAGTAGCAGATATTCCACCAGAAGCAGTATAATCTTGACCTCCTTGAAGTGTATAAGTTGCATTACCGATAGCAGAGAATCTTATGCCTTGTGCTGGTTGATTCCAAAGTCCATCTGATGTTGTAATTCCAGTAAATCCACCTGCTTCAAATCCAGTTTGTACTACATCTTCATTTCCAGAACCATCTGATGGATTATCTCCAACATAGAGGTAATTTGAATAAGTTGCAATATAATCTTTCCAGAAAATTCTTTGTGGAGAATTTACTGCAGAAATTGCATCTTTTGCTTTTGAAATTCCAGTATGCTTTTCTAAAATACTTGCAGAAATACCACTTACAGATCCATCGTCATCATAAACAACGATGTGCATTTCATCGCTGAATGCAGATCTATCTCTAGCAAATGATGATGTTCCTGGTTTTGGAGCAATTGAACTCCAATAAATTGTAGTATTATCTAAATCTAAAACTTGCTGATCGTACCAATCTTTTACTGCAACAGTATTAGATCCAATTTGAACAGTGGAACCTGTTGATACTTGAGATCCATTATTAACAAATTTAATTACATTTCCTGGTTTAAATGCAGTTGCCTGATTGCGAGCACCATATTGAATAAAGACCTCAGTTCCTCCAGCAGAAACTCTAGAAAGAACTTTTACTGAAATTGTTTGAGCAGCATCATTTTTTTCAGTAATAATTCCTTTTAAGTATCCTCCATTTAGATCTTCTGTTCTACCAATACCAGCAAGAATATCGTTAGCACCAAAAGTATAAGATACTCCGTATCCAACTGCAGCAAATGTAACACCAGATCCAATATTTAAAATTTGATCTGCTTTATCATCAATAACACAAACCTTTAAGGTATTAGCCCAAGAACCTGGTGACTTTGCAGCAAAAACATAATTTGCTATTTCGTCAGCATGGTTTAGTTCATAATCATCAAAGTTCTTAATTTTTAAAGATGCATCTCCAACAACTGATGTTACTCCATCAGTATATAGTTTTGCATTAGCAGTTACTAGGTTGTCTCCGTCTACTCTAACAACCTTAAGAACTCCTCCATAACTTAGGAAAGAGGAGCAGCTCATCCAGTACTCGTACTGTCCATCAGTTGAAATAGGCTTACCAAATACATTGATAAGTTCCTGTTCAGTAGTGATGTCAATTGGTTCTTCAATCGGGCCAAGTGCAAAAGGACCTGCTAATCCTCCGATATTATCTAAAACATTATCAGCTCTTCCTACTGTTAAATCAACCTCTCTGACGAGTACGCCTGGAGATAATTGAGGAGTCGCCATGTTTTTCTCCTGTTTTATTTCAGTTTAACTAAAAAATATTTATTCAAAAGTATATTTTCAAGTGCTGAAACAGTGCATGAACACTACCAATCAGGGTATTCCCACTCAAAAGAGACTGATTTATTTTTTCTTTCCCTGACAACTCTTTTTACTGTACATTGTTTGCACTCATATGAGTATGAAGATGAATTATATTTCTTTTTTCTTGTTCTATAAAATCCATCAATTAAATCTTTGTTTTCACCACATACTCTACATATTCTTTCTGTGAGATATAAATGCTCTATCTCAAACTGATCATTTACATCCATCATACATAATCCCACATATAAGACATATCACCATATTCATCGGTAAACCATCTATCTCCAGTACTGTCTACAAAAGATCCTTCATCGTTTAAACCATCAATTACAAATCCAAATGGAGACATATCTTGTTCTATCTGATTCTTTTGTTCTTCATATAAACGCTTTCTAATATCTTGATCTGTAAGTTCTTTAAAATAATCCTGTGCAACTAACCAAGCATATATTACAAGACACATTGCAAGGTCATCATTACAACCCTCTTCTGCCTCAAATGAATTGTGTTTTTGAATAAAAGTTGTTAACTCAGATATGATCTCATAGTCATTGAAGATAAGTTTATCTTCTTCAATCATAGTTTTAAGATTAAGAGATCCAACTTTCTTAACAGTTTTGGACATCTTAACACCAAGTTGAGTTTTCTTTCCAGAAAATCCTTGTCCGACTATTTGACCTGCTCTTCCTCTCATAGAACACATCAAAACATTTTGATACTCAAGATCATAATGCAGTAAAGATGCTACCTGATCACCAATATCATTTACTTCGCAAAGAATATATGCACCATTATAATTTTTTGCTACTTCATAGATTATATTTGGAAACAACATAGGTTTGATCTCGTTGTTTCTATATTTTGCCACAATCTTATGGGGAAACTGTGTTATATCAAATACTACAAATGCTGAGTAATCTTCACTTACTCCTCTCGCAACATCTACAGTAATTACATAATCATGATTCTCTTTTGATTCTTCATATATGTCTAGTCCAGCATTTCTTTTAATTGGACTATCATATACTAATGTTCTGAGTTTACTGGGGTTAATAAGAGTATCAACTGATCCTAAGAATTCGCATTCAAACTCAACTTTGAACTGCTGCTCTGAAGTATTAGCAATAGTCGATGCTTTCCACTTCTCATCCCTTCCAGGGACTTCTGACCAGTGAACATCAGTTGGGACATATTCATTTTTTCCTTTTTCTGCATCATGCCACATTCGGTAGAAGTGATTCATACCGTGTGGCGTAGATACTACAATTACCTTCGTGTTTTTACCAGAAGTAATAGTAGGATAAACAGATGCAAAGAACGAGTCTGCAATATGGTTTGGAACGAAAGCGAATTCGTCGAGGAACAAGATATTGAAAGACATGCCTCGGACAGCACTCGCAGATGTAGAAGCTGCCAATATCTTACTGCCATTTTCTAACTCCAGAGAACCTTTATTCCATGATATGATACCTTGCTGCATCCATTTTGGTAGATTTTCATAAGCAGTCTGTAATCTACTTAAAAGTTCTCTAGCAGTCGCTGCTTTGTTTGCAAGAATACCAATATTAACACTATCATTAAAAACTGCATAATGAAGAAGATACGAGACAACGGTTGTTGATTTACCCGTCTGTCTAGGCATTTTGCAAATATTAAAACGATTCTCATGGAATCTTGTAATCAATCTCTCTTGGAAATGATAAGGATGAAACTGAGTTAATCCTTCATCAAGAGAAACAATCTTGATATAGTTATTTGCAAAATATACTGGATCTTCTTTACATTTTACAAACTCAAGAATTTGTTCTTGAGTAAATTCAATTGCAGTATTTGCTTTTTTTAGATTAGGATTACCTAGATATACACTATCACTCATAAAAATTACCTTTGTTCAATCCAGTTCAATACTGCAAGTGCTGCTTTGTTGACATTAGGACTCGCACAAGCAAGTGTATAAGTATCACTGATTGTACCAATACCACTTCTACCTAACTGAAGTGCCGCATTATCATCAATTTCAATCAGTGCTGATCCACCACCAACTACAAATCCATTTAACAAACTAGTTCCACCACTCAAAGCAGTCGCAGTAGTATCATATTGTATAAATGAATTCGGATCTGGATGGTTTGTCCAATTTGCCCCAGTAAGAGTTGCGTTTTCAATAAGTCTCCAATATACATTAGTATTATCATTTGTTGCTGCTTGTAATGATCTTAAAAGCATCACGGCAGATAGATTACTTGACTTTAAACGAAGACTTACAATCGGATAAAATGTATTTGCAAGTGCCATCGTCGTTCCCGTGATGGGATTTGAAATACTTAAAAGTGTTCCGAGTTTTTCTGGTTCTCCTTCCTGAATAAGAGAATTAGAACCTTGATATAAGTAATGAGTTCCTGCAACTCCAGTTACATTTTCAATCTCACATCGAATTGGTAAGAATGGAGTAGAACACCAAACATATGGATTAGTATTTGCGTTATCAAAAGTATGACTATGAATCGTTTCATTCTTCATTAACCAATTGAATTGAACAATTCCAGCACCATACCATTCATAGTTGATGGAAATCATTTGTTGTTTTGTTGGATCTGCAGTTACTCCAGTCCAACCATTTCCATCAAACTTTTCACCATTCCAATTTTCTCTGGTTACTCTTGTTTCTGTAGTAATTCCAGATGTTGTGCTACGAATAACATAAGCATATGTCCCACCATCATCCTCAAAATAAGCACCATTATATTCATCAAACAATCCGAATCTTCTGCGAATTCCTACTTTTGGCGTTTCAAGACGAATAGCAAATGCAAGAGATGCGGATCTGCCAGGAATGTATCTCATCACATTCTTGGTTTGTCTAATAACTTTACTTCCTGCAGTTGAACCAACTTGCATTACAATATTACTACTATTCACATTATGGGTTGCAGTTCCAACTCCAATTATTCTTTCATCCCATACATCAGTTTCTTTTCCGTATTGGAAAGTATTGAAGAAGACTGTTTGATACGGAGCAACCTTAAGTCTGTTGTTATTAGAAAACTGAGGTCTCCAGTCCGTCTGGTTTCCCCAGTGATCTGCAATATTAAAAACCTCAAAGAGACTTCTCTCTTGATTTAGATAGTCCTGTTCATTCTTATTCCACTGTGCCATGAATCAATCAATCCATTCTAGTTTTGATGGGTGGTATCTTTGAACATTTTTAATGTTTAGATTCTTTTCTTCTGCTGGATAAATGTTATGAACAATTGCTCCAGGATATTCTCTTTGAAGTTGTTCTCCGAGATCTTGTTTTGAAGGTAATCCAGATTTAGTTACTAATTGCATTCTGTAAAGATTTCCCATCCACATAACATCCGCAACATAACTTTCACCAACCTGTTGAGGTTGTTCTTGTTGAGAATTAATATAAAGATTTCCGTTGAAATCTCCAGAAATATTTACAGATTCTGATAAAAACTCTTTAAAACTTTTCATATCAGCAATTCCAAGCTCTAAGGGACTTATTGATTCTGCTATCTGGATCGTTAGCAGTTTTACTTGAAGTTAACTTTTTCTTCATTCCTGTCATTCTCGCACAGAATGATGCTCTCCTGGGATTTCCAACTTTCTTTGAAGGTGCCTTTAAATCAGAACCAGGATTTTCTTTTTCGTATGAGCGGCGTCCTTTTTCATTAAGTCCACCGCTCTTAGACTTTCCCGCTTTTTTTGTCCATGCAGCGCCTTCTACTTGAAGAAAAGGTTGTCCAGGTTCTCTTTCAACTTTTTGAATATAAGTTACTCTGGAATCTGGATAGATTTTTTGAATCTCTTGTTCAACTTCCTTCTTATTAGGCATCTTTGTTTGTGGGAAGAAAACTCTTAGTCCATAAGTTTTTCCTCTCCACATGACGACAACCATAAGTAAATTACCACTCTTAGCAGGAATTTTTACTGCTTCTTTAATATCATCATCTTCATCATCGTCATCATCTGAAGTCATTTTGTCCCATACTTTTGGACCATATTTACACTCATCTCTAGATTCTCTTTTCTTACATTTTTTACAATACTTTTTTTCACTTTCTTCATTTACTTTAATAATATCAATAACTTCTGCAAAAGTGTTTCCATCTGCATCCTCAATAGTTAGTGACTCTGGAACACAATTTGGCACTTCTTTGCCGCCCTTTATTTTTGTTGGTTGATTTGGATCAACTTTTTTTCCATCCCAACACTTAGAAGCACCAACATTTTTGCGTGCCTGCTTTAAACCCTCTTTAATATTAAGGGTTTCTGGATATCCCTTTTGCCCTGGTTTCTTTTTGGGAAGACCTTTCTTTCTACGAGCATGAATGTTTGCCCAAAGACCTTTTTTCTCTTCTCCAAGTTCTTGGAGAATTTTATCTACTATTTTAACTTCTTCTTTATTAACTTTAGGAAGATCTATAGAAGCAGATGGTCTTAATTTTTTCTTTGCAACATCCGCTTCATTTGGATTTGTAGATTTAGTTAAACCTCTAATTTTTTCCTGCTTTTGAGCAGATTTGTGCTTTTTAGGATCTATATCAAACATTGGAGCAACAAATACTTTTTTCTATTTATTGCTCCAAATAATTAGATACCTTTTAGAAGTCTAATTTCACTTCTAAGAGAATTAATTTGCTCTTGTTGTTCTTTAACTGCCTCAATAAGGACTGCTACAATATTTTGATATGCAACAGACTTAATACCATCATCACTTTCATAAACAAGATCTGGAAGAACTTTTTCAACTTCTTGTGCAATTAATCCAATAGAATGATCTCCAGTTTCTTTATAATCAAACTCAACTCCACGAAGTTGAGTAACTTTTTCTAGAGATCCTTCAATTGATTTTACATTTTCTTTTAAAGATTCATCAGAGTTTGCAGTAACTGTTCCTCCACAAACTAAGTTTGTACCATTAAATGTTAAGTTTGCGGATGTAGTTGCATTATTGCTAGCATCTTTATAAAGAACTTGATTTGCATTACCAACATCATCAATATTTCTTCCACCTTCAATTGTAATAGTACCAATTCCAGATGGACCAAATAACTCAACTTTACTAACTGCAGCACCCCTAAACTCTAAAGTTGTAGCTCCACTTCCAACATAAGCAGTTTCAGTTGCAAGACCAACACCTGTCAAAATATTAGTAATATTGCTACCATCTCCATAGAAAAATCCTGCAGTAACAATGCCAGCATTAATATTATCAATATTAATTTGACCATCTCCCCCAGTACTATCAAAATTACCACTAAATGATGCAGCAGTAATTACGCCAGAAGCAGTAATATTATTAGCAAAAACTGTATTTGCTAAAGTTGTAATTCCAGAGTTTACTTGGAATACATCTCCACTAAGTCTTACAATTCCTTCTGCTGTCGTAGATGCTAATTGATGTCTTGCACTAGTAAAACCAGCAACTCTACCATATCCATCTACACTTACTTTAGAAACAAAATAATCAAATCTAGATGTAGTTGTGATTCCAGATACTGCTACTGGAGCAAGATCAATATCATCCTGATTTACTACAATTCTCGCACTACTTGCTGTTCCAACATTAATTTCATTTCCAGTCTTATAAAGTCCAAGTCCTGCAAGAGTTTCACCAGGTGCGGAGAACTGGGTGAATGTTAAACTGGATAAACCGACATAACCAGTTCCTACATAATCAAATGGTGGAGCGATACTAATAAGAACGAAACCGTTTGCACCATTAAGATCTCCATTAGTAACGAATGCAAATGCACCCTCTGTAATTTCAGTTGGTTCATCGAAGTCTAAGGCTCTTTCTAAAATCCAAGGAGTTGATGCACTTCCAGTAGAAATTGCAACATAGAATCCATTGTGCTGCTCTAGAGTTTGATTTTTTACTAAAATTCTATCGGAGTCTGCAGGTACAAAATTATCGATATTCAATATACCATTGCTATTTGCAATCAAAGATGCGCCAATACCAATTAAACTATTACCAATACCAGTAAGAGGTCCATTATAATAAGTAGCATTTAAGTTTGCTGTAGTTGCAACAGATACTGCTTGCTGAATAACAATAGCAGCAGTCGCAAATAAATCTACATATTCTTTTGATGCAAGTTCATTTGGAAGAGAAGGAGTTCTATCTGTTACAAAAACTCTTTCAGTATATACATCGCTAGAAAAACCTGCTGGACCAGTAACATTAAATGTATATGATCCAGTGTCTGTTCTTCCTACAGAAACTCTCAATAAATCATCATTATAAATCAATCTTGTCGCTGCACCAAAAAATCCATCTTGGTTGAATTGTACTTGATAATTATTTCCTGCTGGTTCAAAAGGATCTACCGTAATAGTAGCAATACCCAAAAATCCCTCTGCAGTTACTTGAGATCCTACAAAGTTTAAAGTTTGAATACTTCCTGCTGAACCTACAGTGACACCTTCTTCTTGAACTGTAATTCCCAACAATGCATTGGGATCAAATGCATCATCCCAGAATACTGAAGAACCAGTAGAAGTTAAAACACTTCTTGCTGCACCCATCGTATTTGTATAATCTCTAAGTTCATTATGAAATTGAGCATTACCATTAACATCTAAATCGCATGACGCATTTGTAGTTGCAATACCAACTCTTCCTATAACTTCTAAAGAGGTTCTATTTTCGGAATACTGACCAACTCCTACTTTTAATTCAGTTTCTCTTCCAGTTAAAAATGTTCTTCTTCCCATAATAGTTTAAATCCCCCAAATTAGAAGTTAGATGTTTCAAGAACGCTAGCAATAAACTTAATGTCTGTAGTTGTATTGGCGCTAACAGCAATAGCATCTCCAGTTTCTAAAACCAGTTTACCTGGTAATAGATTAAGTGTATCACCTGCAGCGATTGGCAAATTCAATACAATTTCTGTTGTTACTGCACCTCTTTTGTGATAAAAACTAATTGTTTTTGTTTGTGGTCCGATATTTGCTGCTTGAACTAATAGGAATACTGCTGTATATCCAGTTGGAGCTGTATAAACAACAGTTGGTGATCCTGTTGATGCCTGATGGGTAATAGTTCTAAAATTGTTAATTGCAATTGCTGCTGCCATTTGATTAACCTCCTAGTGCGAGAATGAATGGTGTCACATTATTGAATAGTGATTTGATATATACCCTACCTGATAGAGTACCAGTTGCTTGGTCAATGGTAATTCCATCACCAATGTTAAAGTTACCTGCTTGATCAGTACTTGTATAAACTACAAGTCCTCCATTTTCCATGACTACTTCATTTTCTTGAATTGTAACTCCACCAACGGATGGTCTAGCAGTTAAAATATTTGTCCCTGCACCTATGTATTCAAATGAAATTGTAGTTGCAATTTGTAAACTTTGTCTTGTTATATATGCAGTAGCACCAACTGGAATTACAGTTGGAGTAGTGGATTTTAAGGTAATTGTTGAAATACCTGCATGAGGTAAAGTTGCCGAAGCAACTTTATAGTAACTCAGTGCCATTCTTTCTACTTCTACAACTGCTTGTCTTCCTCCTGGTTCAGTTGGAGGATCAACAGTAATAGAAGGAGCAGATTCGTACTGATTACCAGAGTTTGCTACTAGTATACTTTCAACTACTCCATTAACTATAATTGGAATTGCTTGGGCAGTAATTCCATCTGGACCAGTTGGAGAAGCAATAGTAATTCTTGGTGCAGGACCAGTGTATCCAGATCCTCCATCCACAACTTTAATAGCCTCTACTGATTGATATAATTTATCGAAGAATATAGTTTGACCATCATATGGTCTTTGAGTTCCTACTCCAGAAATAATTACTCTATTTCCACCAATTGGAACCTCTTCAACAACTTCTGCTGTCAATCTGTAAATTGAATTTGAAGTTTGATCTCCGACACCTCTTGCAACTAGTCCTTTATTTCCAAAGGAAGCATTGGAGTTTGTTAGGTCGCATTGTCCTCCAGTTTCAGTTACAATTGCTTCATCACAACAAATAGTAAAGATTGATACTAACTGAGCATAAGCACCATTACTAATAGAAACTCCAATTCCACCTTGGTTGTACTGAGTAAATGAGTCAACGCTCATTGAACCCTGAACACCAATCTCATCCTGATCTCCAGGTTCAGCATCAAATCCATTAATTCTCATTCCAATACTATCTTGAATAAAGTTAGTGCAGTTTCTTATATAAGGTCCTTTAAATACTGGACCATCAGTTCCTGCTGAGAAAGATGGGTCATTTGGTTGAGCACTTCCAGCACCATTATTTCCTTCATAGGTAGTTACGATACCTGTTGGATTTGAAGGAGATTCAAAAGCAGCAAATCCTTCATCAATAATTGAAGTTATAACTCCAACACAAGTATTAACTGCAGAAATTACATTAGCACATGAATTAATTGTATTATTATATCCTGTAGCAGAATCAGTTTGAATACTTAAATCTCTAATTTGGGTAATATAATCTTGGAAAGGAGTTTGTTTTGCAACAGTTCCACCACTTACATAAGTGTGATCAATTGTAGATATACCACTAACAACTTCAAATTTTGTACTATTAATATATCTTTTAACAGGGAATACTGGTCCAAGTGTTCCATCTGGGAAAATAGTAGTTGTATAACCAACTCTCATTGTTCCCCCACTCACATAAGTATGATTAATTGTAGAAATACCAACATCTATACTTACCGCATTAGGGCTGATAATTTCTTCTACTTTAAAGAAATAACCTTGAGTTCCATCTGGGAAAATAGTAGTTGTTATACCTGCTTGAGCAGTACCACCACTACTATAAGTGTGAGTTATGGTAGATGGTCCAACATTAACTTGGAATTGTGTGGAATTATTTACTTGAACAACTCTAAATACATCCGTTCCATATATTGAATTTGGACTTGATCCATCTGGGAAAATAGTGGTTGTAATACCAGATCCACCAGGACATGTAAATGTAATATTCTTCAGTTGAACAGGTTCTCCCGTATGAACACCAGATGCAGCAGAAGTTGTAACAGTTAGAATACCAACAGTTTTATCATAAACTGCATTAGTGATATTGACTACAGGACCAAGACCCGAATCCCCACAATTAAACTTAAGATTCTCTAAGAAAACTAAATCATTTTCATTAACAAAATGATTAGTTCCTAAGAATACTGTACTTAAACCAGTAGACTTGTTATATTGGAACCCTGTAACTGCGATACCAGTATAATTATATCCTGGGCAGGTCATTGCAATTCCTGCTAACTTTACGGAGTGTCCTGTAGTTAATCCATGTCCAACATTAGTAGTAATTGTTGTAATTCCAGTAGATTTATCATAATCTACAGTAGTAATACCAATATTGGCAGAACCCCCAGCAAAATCTCTACTCCAAATTGGATCTAATTTACTACCCCAATTGACATTATTAATAACCGCTCTTGCAATATCTTTTGAATAATTTAAAGCAATTACTGTTTGTTCATATTCATTAGGATCGGCAAGAATTCCTAGTTTATTACCATTAGCATCAAAATAAGTTTTTCCAATTGATACTGATTTTGAATTACCACCTCTTGTTATATCATAACAAATTGCTTTAATTGCAAATTTTACATCTCTAAAACACTTTTCCATGTCAAGTCTAATACCAGTAGTAATTCCTGGAAGACTATTAGTATTTCCAACCCCAATTGCTTGAGTTACAATTCCTACAAGTTGTCTAATTGTATTAGCAACTCCAACGCAACCACCACGAACTTGAATAACAGAATTATCTAAAGTTTGTTGATAAGTTTCTTGGAAATTTTCATACTTTCTAAGGATACCACCTGTATTATAAGTATGATTAATTGTAGAAATACCAGCAAATATTTTAACTGTATTTTCATCAATATATTCTTTTACTTCAAAAAATGAACCTTGAGTTCCATCTGGGAAAATAGTAGTTGTAATTCCTGAACCACCTGGACATGTAAATGCAATTCCTGTTAGTTTAATTGTATCACCAGTTGTAACACCATGACCAACTGCAGTAATAGTTCCAATACCAGTAGATGCAGTATAAACAAATCCAGTTATATTTTTATCCTGTCCTGCAGGAATTGTTCCCCAAGGTCTGGTATTAATTACAGACTCCATAATATCTGCAGCATATTGAAGAGTATCAATGGTTTGCTCAGGAATACCTGCTTCAGATATATGTGCTAAAGAACCACCTACAAAATAAGATTGTGCAGCACCTACAGATTTAATATTTCCATTTGCCTTTAAATCATGAGAAACTGCGGTAATAATATCCTTAACATCATCAGCACAATCTGCTGTATATAAATTAATTGCATTTGAAACTACTGCAGGAAGACCAGAAGTATTACCAGCAGAAACTACATTAGTTGTAATACCAATTAAAGTATTGATTGAATTTCCAATAGCAACACAACCATAATTTACTCTAGATACAGATTCTCTAAATGTTTGAGAATAATCGCTTCTATTTTTTAAAGAAGTAACAGTACCACCACTATTATAAGTATGACTAATAGTAGAAATACCAACATTAATTGTGAAGGTATTGATACCAACAGTTGATTCTACTATAAATGTATCTCCTCTTGTATGATCTGGGAATATAGTTGTTGTAATACCAGATCCACCAGGACATGTAAATGAAATATTTGCAAGTCTTACTGGATTACCTACATCAACATCTGCATCAGAATTTGTAGTTACTGTAGCAACGCCAGTAGAAGCGGTATAATCAAAAGAAACTACATTAGTTGTAGTACTAGTAATCCCTCCCCAAGGATAATTATTAATTACATGAGTTGCAATTCCTGCAGCATATACCAATCCATCAACTAATGCTCCTGAAAATCCAGCACCAGTTAATCTAGTAATTAATGATCCACCTTGGAAGAAATTAGTGCTATTTCCTACCGATTTCTCATTTCCAGTTGAAATTAAATCATAAATTAAAGCATCTAAAGTAAGTTTAATATCACTTCTTAAATTTGCTTCTTCTGTAGCGTTTAAGTTTCCAATTTTTGTGTAATCTGCACTATCAATATAATCTGCTGCCTCAAAAGAAATAAAGTCTCTATTGAGTTCAATTAGTCTAGCAGCATCTTGTGTTCTATGATCTGCAGCATACCCACTATAACCACTAGTTAAAAATCCTACTGCTTCTCTAGCAATAAATTCTTTATTTAGATCCAGTAGTCTAGCAGCATCTTGTGCTCTTTGACTTCCCGCAAGACCACTATATCCGCTAGTTAAAAATCCTACTGCTTCTCTAGCAATAAAATCTGAATTAAATCTTAATAATCTAGCAGCATCAAAATATCTGTCTCCTGCAACTCCTAATAAAGGTGGAAATGCGATTACAGCAGCACCATTTGTTGCTGGTTGACCAACAAAACTTAAGTCTGTTAAGTGAACACCATCACTAACATAAAATAAATCTTGACTTGGATTTTGTGGTGTAACTAGGCAGTTTCTAAGTTCATACCCCTCAACAGAAACATTTTTTCTTAGAGTTATTGGATTATTTTCAATAAATGTTCCAGGAGCAATTTTAATAGTATCTCCAGGAATTGCTTTTGCAGCAGCAGCTTTAATTGTTCTTAATGGAGTAATTTCATTTAATCCATTATTTTCATCATCCCCTGTAATAGCAACAAAATATGTTTTTCCTAAACTTCCTCCGGCACCAACTTGAACTACTCTAGTTGCAATACCTGCTGCACCTTGAGTATCTTGTCTTACAAATACTTTACCATCAAAATGGTTGATGGCTAGTTCTCCTAGACCAAGTTGTGCAATTGTTGGGATTTTATCTTTTTCTAAAGATCTCTTTAACAGAATAAGCGGATCTGTATTCATTTATGCCACCTATGTTATTACACCAAAAGACTTTTTTATTATTTATTGTCTTTAGGAACTTGATTATCTTTAATTAATTTTGCTAGTTCTGCTGTAGATCCAACAAAAAGAGCATTTGTCACATTAGTAGGACCTTTTTTAGGTGAAATTTCTTCAAGGTCTTTTAATTTTTTTTGAAGATCTAATAGTTTATCTGTAGCGTCCGATACATTTTTAATTAATTGACCTGCAACTTCATATGCTCTAGGCATCTCAGTTTCTTGTGCAAGTTCAAGGATTCCATTAATTGCTTCTTGACCCTTTTCTATAATGGAATATAAATTTCCTCTAGTATATTCATAATCTTTTTTTATATCATCTAGATTAGAATTTTGATCCTTTTGGATGATTTGATCTTCTTTCTTTTCTATTTCCGAAGAAACTATTTCTCCAGAAACATTAAAAACACTATTCAAGTCTTCAAATTTATTTGTCATATTCTAATCACACATTAAATCCATCAAAACCAAAATTATCTCCAAATTCTATTAAATCATTATCACCTTCAGTAATTAATTTAACTTCAGATCCAGAAACATGATTTTCTATTCTTGTACCATATTGACCTTTTTCTACAACAATTTCATTTCCATTTACTTTTTTAACTCTCATTGTTTCTTCATTCACTGAGAAGTAATCTCCAACATTAAAACTTGATGCATCTGCAACTATGATTATTCCATCAGCAACCAATACATCTTTTTGTAGAACTGTTGTAACATTTCCAGTATAGTTTTTAGTTGCAACTGGCGTAGTAGAATATGTAAGATCTCTTGTAGTTGATCTTGAATCTCCAGAAACATATCCAATAGAAACTTTTTTGATAATATCTTTTTCAACACTAGTTGTAATTGGACCGTAAAGGTATGTCTTTGCAGTAAATCTTAATGTATAAATTAAAGATCTTCTATTTGTAAAATCTCCTTCATAATCATCACTCATTGAAATTGAATTTAATACGATTGGTATATCTTTTTTTTCTCCTAAAGTTTTCAATAAATTTACAGATAAAGTATATGATGGTTGAAAATAGGGAAGTATTTGTTCTACAATTTGCAGCATATCATCATTTAGTTTTGTCATAATATTTAATTCAAATTCCATGTTATATGGAACGGGCATATATGCTTTTTTTATAGTAGAATCTTCTGAAGATTTTGCAATAAATGATTGAGTTTGATTTAATTTTCTTGATGTATCATATGATAAACCAGTAAATTCAAATGACATCCTTGGAAGAGTAATTTGAAATGGTTTATTTAGATCTGGTTCTTGCTCTACTCTTGCTAAAAACTTTTGTATTGGTCCATATGCTAGAGGAACTTTAACTATAGAAAATGTATCATTGTTAGAATCTTTAGAATGTATTTCTATTCCATTAAAAAGAGTTCCAAATGAAATTATAGTATTTCTCAATATTTCGTGATAAAAATATTCAAACATAACTTTTGCCTATTTTATGGAGTGCCAAATGGATTTTTTTCTGTAAAATCTAATAACTCGTTTGCTTCTAATTGAATATCGTCATTAGAGGCAAATTTATCTTCGATATTATCTGTATTTATAGATTTAACAGCGTAGGAAGATCCAGATTCTTGTCCTATAATATTTTCTCCAGTTAAAAATCTTCCAGATATGGTAGCAACTTGTAAAGTGTTTGTTGATGAACTCCAAGATCTAACCCTCGCAGTAACACTACTAGAACTACCTACAACAATTTCATTGAATATATAGTCCCCAGTTCCAACTAATACTGGAGGATTTTGTATAGTTATTGTTGGTGTCTGTGTATATCCTAGTCCAGCATTTGTTATGTATATTGATGTTACCACTCCAGAAGAATTCATATTTGCTACACCTTCTGCAGTTATTCCATTTGTTGGAGAACTAAATGTCACTGATGGAATATTAATATATCCACTTCCTCCGTTAGACACTGTTATAACACCAACAATACCATTTCCAATAATCGCAGTTCCAGCAGCACCAGATCCACCACCACCAATAAAACTTACTAATGGAGGAACACTATACCCTGCACCAGGATTAGTTATTAATACTGATTGAACTCTTAAAGATTCTTTATTTGTATCGCAAAAATCTACAATTCCACTTATCATTGATGAGATTCCAGTTGCTTGAATTCCACCATTTGGTGGAGAAGAAAAAGCAACATTGGGTGATGTTGTGTAACCAGATCCTCTGTTTGTTATATTAACAAATCTTACTCCACCATTTACTATTCCAGTGAATGCAGTAGCTGTAGATCCAACACCAACCATTGATAGTGTTTGAATATATCCTTCACCAATTAAGTTATTATCAATATCTGTAATATCTGTATCAAATACATCACTTGCAGCAAGTCTATAAAGTTCACATCTTAATTCATAAACATAATTTTTCTTTAATTGGAAAAAAGGACTTTCATGTTCAACATATTTAATTTCAAAAATTCTATCACCTAAAGGAAAATATATTAAATCTCCTTCTTTTGGTCTTGAAGATAATTCAATATTTGCACCAGCAGCAACTAATGGTTGCAAATAATCTCTATATCTTCTTTGTGATATTACTATTGTTAAATCATCTTGTTCTTGAATTCCAAATTTTGATAGTAATGTTCCAGCACCTTCATATCCGCTATATGTGCTTACATATGCTTCTATAGCGTAAGCATCATTGTATTCAGATTGTATTATTTCTTTTATAATAGTTGCTTTAGTTACATAAGATCTAGGTATATAATATACATCAATACCATACATTCTAATTTGTTCATCTACAAGATCCTGTACTAAATTTTGCTCTGAAGATGTTCCTTGAGTAAAGTATGGATTTAGCATTTTTTATACCTCAACCTATCATATCTAAAGGAGGTAATTCATATGTTGTCATCATGGATTCTCGTATTTCAAGTAATTCTCTCTCAGCATCATCATAAATTTGTCTTCCATTAAGTTCAACTCCTCCTGGAAGTTTAACACCTTGGAATTTAATTAAATTTTGACCCCATTGACGCTTTATAAGAGCAGTTAAGTATCTTTTCAAAAATGAATCATTCCAAACCCTTGTATTCTCTGTAGGATCAATTAATCTCCAACAATCTATAACAAGATAATTTCCTGCAGTAACAGTATTCCAATCAATATCAAGGTATAATCTATCAGATCTTTGATTAAATCTAATTTGCTTATCTGTCGATAACAGAAAATCAATATCTTCAAGATAAGTTTTTGTCATTGCATAAGATAATAATTCAACAGATCCCCAATAATAGATATCATTTAAAAATAGTTGATATTTTAAACTGAACATCCCACTTGAAATTGAATTAGAACCCTCAGTCTTAAATATTTTATTAACTCCAATAACAGATGGCGGAACCTGCAAATAATTTCCAGTTTCATGAAAATTAAACTGTGTTGTTAGTCCAACAGAATGGTTTACTGTGGTTGTTGTTACACCAACCCCACCAGCACCATTTGCCTTACCTCTGTTTATATCATCTTCAGTAATTTGATATTTTAAATATGTTTGAGCGACTCCATCAAAGTGACGCTCATGAAAATATTGAAGTGCATCATCAACTAAATCATCAAGTTGTTCACTTGCTACATTAATTTCTAATACAGGAGCACCAAGTTGCCTTTTACAATAATTTATTAACTCCGACCTACTTGTTGGTTGTGCCATGATACACTTATCCTTTTAAGTATTTATTTTACTTATCCTTGTGCCATCTTCAAAAGGAGATTTTTAATCTCCTTTATATCATCTTTTACAGATTTTATATCATATTCTAATGCAGATATTCTTTCTTCTTCACTTTCCTTTAATTTTTTCATTTTTAAATAATTATCATATTCATTTATATTTGTATTAACTATTGCATTAGTTTTTTGATCTCTGTAAAGATCTGGGTTATTTTTAACTTTAATTCTCATATCAAGCAAGTGCAATGGTTCTAAACTCTCTAAATCTAGGTGGGAAACTTTGAGATGTAGAAGTTGCAACTAATTTAATAGTAAAGTATTTAAATGATTCTAAATTATCTATTGAGAATTCATAATCTTTAAATACTAAGTCTTTAGACTCAAAAGCATAGTTACTAACTTTTATAACCTTTTTATCTGATGTTCCATCATTATCATTAATATCAATTAATTCTCCAGATGCTATTCTATTTGTATATCCTGGGAATGGATAATATGTTAAAGAATTTAGTTGCTCTGAATCATTTGTAACAGCAAAGAATGCTCTTAGATCACAATATCCATTAATATGTGCAGACACAATCGTTTTAATTGATGTTGCAGGTATTTCAAGTTCAATTGGTTTTGTTGCATATACAAATGCTGATGGATCAAGTTCTAATTTTGAAGTTCTATTATCATTTACATAATCTGTAATTATATTATTAACTCTGTTAGATACTAAAACTGCCCCAACTCTATCTAAGTCAACTACTGGTGATAAATTAGCATCTGTAGTTGATAAAGTTAATTCAATTTCTAGAGATTTTTTGCCAGGAAGTAATCCAAGCAATTTATCAGAGTTTACTTTTGATGCAATCAATCTAGGAGTAGAGAAATAATTATTTTCTGTTAATGATATTGGTTCATAACCAGAATCTAAGAAAGAAACTTCATTTCCACTTACACTAGTTGATGTAACAGTTCTAATTTGTGAATATATTTCAGTTCCGGGAAGAATTAAAGTTTGTATAATTGGTTTAATTAATTCATATTGAATATTTTTGGATGCACTTATAGTGTATAAACCACAAACTTTAGTATCATTAAATTTTAATGCCGGATATTGTGCTGTATCTTGGGATCTATCAATACCATTTGCAGATGTGTCTATCTTAATATAATAATGATCCAATCCAATCTTTCCTTCAGGAGGATCAATTGTTACATCTTGAAGATCATGAGTTTTATTTATTCTTCTTAAAGAAATACCATTTAATTCATATTTTAGAACAGAAGTGTTTACTAGATGTTCTAATGGAATTGTAGAATCAATACCTCTAGTTATTCCTGTTAAAGTATTTCCAGATACACCTGTATAAGATATAATTTCACTATTAATGTTTATGTATCCAGGGTTAGAAGCACTGACAGAAATATTTTCAAAAGTTTCAAATCCTATTGTTGAATCTAGTGGAAGTGGATTAGAAGAATTTACAGGATAAGTTGCGGACATCTCTGCAACATTTTCTTCACTAAATACACCAGAAATTTTAACTGTATTAGTTAATGAATGCATTCCATGATTAAGATGATTTACTTTAATATGAAGACCATCAGAAATAACTCTAGGAGTGCTGCTAACAAATACATTAGTATTATCACTAAGTGATGATGTTATTCCAGAAGAATTAATAAACTTAATTGTTTTCCCAGCACCAACAACAAATGTTCCTTGAACTTGATCGATAATAAGTTCATTAATTCCAAATACATTACTTACACTCAATACTAAGTTTCTACCAAGTGAATCATTACCAATAGATTCTGCAGTTAATGTATCTCCAATAACAAAACCATTTCCTCCAGATACTATAGATGCGGAAGATACTTCTCCATTAGTTACTGTAATATTTGCAGTTGCATTTTGCCCACTTCCAGTTATTTTTACTAAAGGAACATTGTTAAATGTATATGTTCCAGTTCCTGGAGTATATCCAATACCAGGATTGGTTACACTTAAAGATCCTGTTGCAATTCCTGCTCCACCAACATAATTACCTGTAGCAAATGTTCCCTCCTGAATTACTGTATTTCCAGGAACAATCATTGTTCCGCTACTGTGAATATTTACAGTAGTACCAAGACCTACTCTAATTCTATTTGATTGAACAAATAATGGATTTTCATTTAAAGTTGCAGTAGGAACATCTGGATTAAAGAAACTTACAGACCCTTCTGAATTAAATCTAGCTTTATATAAAGTGAATTTTAAATCTTCATACTGGCTAGCAGTCCATGTTGTTCCATTTTGAGATTTAAATAGAGATCCTAATGTTGGTTGTGATGTAACTGGAATTCTATCATTAACATTAGAAGAAGTAGTTACATCAGGTTCACCCAGTCTAGATATCCATACATTAAAATTAGTTACTTTAGATCCAACTACCACACAATGTTCCGTTCCTCCCTCAAGATAAATTGGTGCATCAAATACAATTGTTGTAGGAACACTTGAGTCATCGGAAACTAAGATTTCACTAGAATTAATAACCTTTGATGACATTGGATATGCAGTTTTATCTGGTGATCCATATTTCATTGGTCTTAATTCTACAAACACTGATTCCTCATTTGATCCTTTGCTTTGGAAAAATAAATCTAGTTTTGTAATAAAACAACCTGGTTTTGGTACAAAGAAAGATTGTGCAAGAGGATCAATATATAATCTTTCTTCTCCCTTATCTAGTTGTTTACAAATGTAACATCCATCTGATTTTTGCTTTAATCTAAACGCAATTACATCTGCGTTAGGATCATTTACTAATTTTCTAAGTTGACCTTTATCATATATTTTTTGTATCCTGTTTGGACCATTATCATATGCTTGTTTTGCTAGATTTTTTGCTTTATCATTATTAAATGCTTCATAGTAGTTTAGTATTTGTGCATAAAGTCTAAACACTTGAGTTGCCTTACCTACACTCTCCCATTGTACTCCACCATACTCATATTTTTCATCTTTAGGACAACTTGCAGCTACATCACTCCTTGGTGCAGGGCACTTTGGTACAGCTACTGGTGGTGGCGCAATAGGAGCTACTGGTGTTATTGGTCTTACTGGTGTTATTGGTGTTATTGGTGTTATTGGTCTTACTGGTGGTGGCGCTATTGGTCCTACTGGTGGTGGCGCTATTGGTCTTACTGGTGGAGGTTGAATATAAACTGGTATAGGTCTAGGTTCAATAAAAATTGGTACTGGTAATGGTACTGGTGCAACTGGTATAGGTATTGGTTGAGGTTCTTCTCTTTGTACTTGAGTATCAACATCAACAACTGATGTAGTTACTTCAGATATTGGTTTACTATCTATAAATGTCCCTCTTACAACATCTATTTTTCTAGTAGAAATAACAGTACCTTGTACTGGAGTTATTGATCCTTGTGCAAAATAAGTTGCAGATGCTCTTGTTTTTCCTAATCCTTTAACAGATTCTGATTCTACAATATGCTCTAATTTGAAAATAGCATTTCCTGTTCTAAACTTTGGAGAACTTGGAGAATTTGGATTTGGTATAAAGAATGAACCTATAGCATTACCTTTTTCATCTGCTATTAAAGCATTCGTCACAACAATAGCTCTTGCTCTACTAGTTTGTCCAACTAATACCATACCTGGGGCAACATAACCATAAAAATCTGTACTTGACTGTACTGATAGTGAAGCAATATCTACATTAATATACTCACTTGTTGCAGTATAGGTTGTCGGCATATCAGAACCATTTTTTGGATCAAATGCAAAAATTTCTGATGGATTATTAAAAGGTCCAAATTTATGGTTTGGTTGTGCGGCCCTAAAAACAATATAAGGGGCACTATTATTTGCAGAAGGGAGAGTTCCTCCGATAATAGTTTCTCCAACAATAAAATTACCTTCTAAGATTGAAATTGGTAATAATTTTGGTATTACATATGTCGTCATAGAAACATCATCTAAAGAAGCTTTTAGTAAAGCTCCTGGCATCATTCCTCTAGCAACAAACTGAATGTTTCTAGATCTCATATAAGAAGCAACATCAACACTTATAATTTTGTCTCCCAAGTTATAAGTATTTCCTTGACTATACTTTACCTGCGTGCCAGAACCTGTTCTATTGGAAGTACCTGTTTTTGTTGTAGTTCTAATAGTAGTAGTTGTAGTTGTAGTTACTTTTCCATCTTTTTGATTTGGACCACCTGGAATTATACTTGTAGAAACCTCTACTTTTTTATCATCTTTAACTGTACTTCCTGTCCAGTTAGTTTGCCAAGCATTCCAAATAATAGGACTCCAACCCGCTTCATTATTAAAGTTTCTAAAATCTATTTCCTGTTCTTGTTCCGCATAACCATCAATTAAACCTTCTATAGTATTTGTCTGTACTCTTACTTGATCTACCCAAATATCTGATGAAGGAGATAAACTAATATCACCTGTGTAAAATGTAACCATATATGGGGCTAAATTTTCAACCCTTGTTGCAGTTAATTGTGATGCAAGTTGAACAGATTCATAATCAAGAGTTACTACTCCCATTCCATCTTTATAGGAATTTTTCTCTTGATCTAATGTACTTCTTCTTACTCCAGACCCAATTAAATCTCTAGCATAAATTGGGTCTGCATTAGGATCTTTTTCTCCACCTACACCAGTAAGAGAAGTTGCTCCAAGAACTAGATCAATAGATGTGGTATATGATGCAGGTCTTAATTCACCATTAGCAATATCAATAGAATTTTTAGGATTAGTTTTTTTCTCTTGTACTAAAGTAGATGTAAAATTATCTACAAAAATTCCAGATTTAAATCTATCGAGTCCAGCAGAATCTTTAATCTGTAGATTTGATGTATTGCTTTCTAATAGAGATAGAGAAGTGTAGTATTCTAGATTTTTAATTCTATCTTCAAGTAAAGCAATATCTTTCATTTGATATCGCTTATGCCTTTTAAGAGATATCTTAGCATCATTAATTTTGCAAAGATATGGTGGTAAGAATATTTGTGCTATCTCAATGGCATCCGATATATTATCTGGTGCTTCTGGAGTTTCTGAAGGATCACCAGTAACTAATTGTAGTCTACTATCTTTACTTAAGAAAATTTTATCGATTCTAGGAAGATGAATAGAATAATCTAATAGAATAGATTCATCTGGTGCTAAAACATTAGTTTTTAGATTTTCTTGAGATGAAAAATCTCTTCCTAAAAACTCAAATGGAGATCTTTTTCCTTCAGAAACGGTATATGATTTTACTCTTGGTCTAATATCAATTATATCCGAACATTTAATTCCATCTACTGATGGTATATCACAATAATCAAATTGATTATAAGAATCTACAGTAATTATATCTCCATCATCAGAATCTGGAATAGAAGCATATTCAAAAAATATCTGTATTTTTCTTGATGGAGATTCGTAATTATTTTTTCTTATTATTTTGGAATAATCATATGTTGTTGCTTTTTGCCCGTTTTCTAAAATATAGTTTGATGTAATATCTTTATTTGGAGCTGGAACATAACTATTTAAAACCGCAGTTATTCCAGATTCTGTAAATTCTATAACTTCTTCGTTAAAAGAAGTATTCTCCGTAAGATACTTTACATAAATTTCTGAAGAAGATTTGTGACCTAAAACAATACCAACTGCTCCATTATCTCTTGATATAAATTCTTCTCCAACTATAATATCAAAAGCACTAGCATTTAAACTAGATATATCTTGGAGAATAAATGATGGAATTATTGGATCACTTATTGTGTTAGATTCATAAATAGCGTGTATTTTTGTTACATCTGGATAAAGTAAACATATATCCTTATCTTGAACTCTTGTTCCATATGGATAATTTCCATATTTTAATCCATCATCTTTAGTTGTTGCACCAATACCAGATTCTGCGTATATTGATTTGTCTATTACTATAGATTTTACTTTATTTTTATATTTAAGTTTAGATTTTACATTAACTCTTCTCATTGTAGCAGTTAATCTTGCACCAATATTAGATCCAAGACCTTTAATTAATAATTCTTTTCCTCCAGAAAGAATTGTAAATCTATCACTTGTCAATACTTCTATTTTTCCATCATTTCTTGTCAAAATATATCTTTCTTCATCAAAAGGCATAAATGTTTCATTTGTTTGAAGTTCTTGTGGAGCAATAGATACTTGACCAGAAGAAATTTGAACATTAAAAACTCTTCTAATTATAAGTTCAGAATCTGATAAATTTACAGAACTAACTGATTGTTTGCCAAAAGTAGTATAATAAGTATTATCTGTAGATGATTGCAGTTTTGAATTATTTAATGTAAAATCAATAGGATTTTGAATAGTATTGTATAAAGAACCTTCATATAATCCAGATACTGTTGTAATACCAGATATAGTAATTGAATCTCTAGTTACTTGAACTACTTTAGATGCATTTCTAATAGTTTCTCCAGGAATAGTAAAGGATACGATACTATTTTCTCTGAAAAGTTTTGTAAAATCATATCCAACTTTTGATACAGTACTTATTCCCGTTGCAGTGTTTTTAGCGGTAATAGTGACTTGTCCAATATTTACATTAGTATATTGAACTAAGTCTCCAGAAAAATATTTTCCTTGATCTAAAGAATAAACAGATTTTACATCATCTATTCCATAAGTTTGAACATTGGTTATAATTTTATTGGTATCAATTTCATCAAAATATAATTCTTCTCCATAGATAAATCTTCCAGAAACATTATAAACATAAAGAGTATTTGAATTAGATACATTATATCTTAGAAATCCAGTTGCTCCAGAAGCTTTTCCTCTAATGAATGTTGGTGTTAATTGAGTTACATTTGAATTGAGAGTTAATTTAGTATATAACTGTAAGTCATATAACGACAAATCCCACTGATTTGTGTCTGGGAAAACATTGTCATATGATCCAGATTCTAAAGCAATATCATAAAGTCTAGCCACTCCAATTTCAGTTCCAGGAGCAGTAGTTTGATTATCTCCAACTCTTTGATCTCTCAATGTAATGTAATAAGATGTAGAAAATCCTATTACTGGAGTTCCATATACCCTATTAATTGTTATAGAAGGTCCTGTAAAGTAAGGAATAGAAGTATCTGTTAAAGTTTTTGTTGTTCTTGGTTTTTCAAAAAATAAAGTTTGAGCACTTGGTATTTCTACTTCAAATCCTTTTACATAAGCTTTTCCAGAAGAAACTTTATATATTCCTAAAGATTCGCTGGGAGGAATTCCAGATTCTAATCGAGTATAATCACTTACTCTACTAAAAACACCATTATTTCCTTTTCCATCATTTAAAGATTCTCTAATATCAATTGTAAATGGTTCTACATAATAATCTCCAGATTCATCATAAGTTCTTCTAGCAAATTCTTCTGCTAAAATGTTATACTGTGGATTTGCGACTACTTGAGATACTATTTTTCCATCAACAATTCTCATTACCTCGATAAAATTGCTTGGTGGATTACCGGATAATGGATAAAAGTCTAAAATGGCTTCTATTTTTAATCTATCTGCTCCAGGTGCAGCATAATTTTCAAATCCTTGGGAATTATCAAATAGCGATGAATCTTCGTTAGAAGTTACTAATGATTCTACTACTCTAAATCCAATTTTACCACTTTCTATATTTGATTTTGGCGAAATTGTTCTGTATTGAGTCTTTACTGAAACAAAATGACCTCTTAAAAAGAAAACACCATCAGAAACAGTTACTAAAGAACCTTCATCAACTTCTTTAACTATTCCTATTCCTTGTCCCCTTTTAAATGTGGTTATATTAGCATTGGTTATAGAAACATTTTCATCTAATGCAATAACTTCTCCTTCGATAAATGTGGTTATACCAAATTCATTTGAATCTGATAATGATGGAGACAAATATCTAATAAAAACTGAGTTTGGATAACCAGTAAATGGATCATAATATTCAATTCTAGCTTTTGCACCACTATCTTTACCTACAATAGTTTTACCAACTAAAGATTCTAAGTAACTACTTACATCTAATCCTAGATAAGATGATTCAAATTCAATCGAACTAGCTTTGTTGAGTAATTGTACTCTTCCTGGAATTACTACAGAACCTTCCTTAAATACATGAGTACCAAATTTTTCAACTTGATCCTGTAAAATTGATTGTAAATTATTTAATTCTCTAGCTTGAACTGGATATCCAGGTTTAAAAAGAACTCTTTGATAATTATTGGATGGATTAAAATCATCAAAATAAGGAAAAGAATTTAAATTTGTATTTTGTGGCATAATTAGAACCTAGAATTGTAAAACGATTTTAATATCTTCTCTTTGATTTATTGACCTTGTAATTGAAGGTCTATTATCAATGTAAATTAAGTCTCCAGAGTGCTTTTTAACCTCAGGATTTGCAACACCATTAACAAATATTTGTCCAAAATAATAATTTTTATTATTTATAGATTCAGTATTACCATTAAACTGATCATTTATTTGTAAATTTACACTTGATCCAGTAACTTCTAAAGATCCTCCAGTTCCAGGAGAGGATGTAAATTCTACCAATCTATCATTATTTAAATAATCTTGATTAAATAATTCTGAATTATATCCAAACAATGTCCTATCTTGTGAATATTTTAAGACACCAGTATTTTTATCGTATGATATAATTTTTCCATAGGCAGTCACACCAGTTGAAACTGTTTGAGTTATTTCAGAATTTATAGTGAATGTAGCATTTTGATAATCATTTGGTTGGTTTACTCCGATTAATTTTAATGCTTTTAAATTTGAAGCTTGATTTTTATTTAATAATTGGTTGGAATTAAATTCCAATGGATTTGCTATTATTCCTACTTGTGCTATTTTGTTTCCAACTACAAAATCTGGATTTTCTAAATTATTTTTTATTTGGGTAAATAGTAATACTTTAGTTGTTCCAAGTTCTCTGTAAATATTATAACCATGACCGTATTGAGGAGGAATTATAATATCTATTTCTGGATTATTTCCTGTTGATGAGGATGGAAAATTTCCAGTAGATAAATCTATTTTTGCATAACTATATCCAGATCCTCCTTTAGATATTATTACAGACTCAACTGTAGATTGAGAACTAATTACTATAGTTGCTTCTGCTCCTTGACCATCACCAATAATTTTAATTCCAGTATAAATTCTTCCTGGGTCACCTAAATTTAATCCCCTATCCTTTATCACAGCAACTTTTAACTGACCACCATTAATAGCATTATTTCTTATTGCTTGATATTCTTCATTTGTTTCCCAATCAATTGGTATTGTAATATAATCTAAAGTATCAAATTTTATAATATCATTTGGTGGTATTGTAAACAGATATTTCCAAATATATCCATCTCCGCTATTTCCTGCTTCTCTTGGTTCTAAATCAGAAAAAAGTGGTTCATCTAGAGAGGGTCTTCCATTTGCGTTTTCTGGATCAGATCCATTTTGTAAGCAAATATAAACCTTATAATCTTTATTTACAACATAATAATTAGATGAATATAATGAAGTTGATTCTGATGGTTGTGAAAGATTATCTCTAGTTATATTATGCTTATACATGTCATATGTAGTTCCAGAAGACCAAAAGTTCTTCTTTACCACATATTTTATATCTTCTGGATTTATTTTTTTTAATCCAATTATAGTATCCCAAACATGATTTTCATCATCAAAACTATCTCTAGGTTGAACAGGATCTTCATCCCAATTCGGATCATAAAATTCTGGATTTGTTAGTCCAACAAAAGCATAATATGAGTTATTTGCAGAAGAAGCTTCTTCAATAAACTTTTTAGCATTTAATATTCTTAATTGATCAGTAACTATTGCTGACATTGTACTCTTTTTTTACTATTTAGATTAATATAATGTAAAGTTTGTAGAACCCAGACCAACTACATTAAATGTTAAAATAGATCCAATTACTTTAATTTCAACCGACCTTCCTGCTAGATCTGTATTTGTTATAAATCCAGATGCAGTAACGATACCTGAAGAAGAGACAGAACTTACAGTTACATTTGGAGATCCTGTTAATCCTTGAGAAGTTGTAGATATTCCAGAAGTTGTAGCATATCCAGCATTGGTAGAAATGCCAGAAGTATTTGCATACAATGCAGATCCAGCAGATGATGCATAACCAATACTATTGGTTAAATTAGTACCATTTCCAATACTGGCATAAATCTCATTAAAATTTGAATTTATTTTATATGCACCTGTAAGTAAGGTATCTCCTGTACCATCATTTGGACTTGTTCCTGTAATAATACCTAATTTAGCCATAATATTTTTATTTTTTATGTATTATTTATACTATATTTCTATATAACTCAAATTTTAATGTATTTTTTCTCTTAACATAAGCAGATGTTAATATACCAGAGTATCCATTTTGATGATAGGAATTAAAGTTTTTCCTATTTTTTCTACTCCTAACTTCATCAAATGCAATTCTTCCCCAACTAAAGTTTCCAAAGTATGAAAAATCTCTACTATTACTATCAAAAGTATAAATTGTAGAATCTAAAGTTAATAAAGTTGAGTCGAAAGTTTGTAAAGTTAAATCTAAATCACTATTAATTCTAGTATAAACTTCAACTATAGTAGTAGTTCCAATTCCAACGATTTCTTTATTTTTTATTTCTAAATCATAAACTTGATATGTACCATCAATATAATTATCTGAAGAGCATAGTATAGAACCATTATTGTAAAGTGAAGTTAAAGATACTCCAACATTTGAATTAGATATTACAAAATAATAATTTGTTGAAATACCACTATGTCCAGTCGTAGATTGAATATCTGAATTTATTATAGGATTTCTTAAAAATGAGTCTTCATCAATATAAAAATCTAATGCTATAGCAGTTAATCCAGATCCAACTGTTGTTCTAGAAACACCAACAACAGAACCAAAATCTCCATAGTAATTTACATTAATAATCTCTTCTGTAACTGGATTTGGTGATTCTATAAGAATTACTGGAGGATTATTTTCATCATATCCAGAACCGGTATTTGTTATGTTATATGATGATATTGATCCATTAACTAGTGAAAATTCAATTTCTGCTTTCACTCCATTAGATGAAATCTCTGGAGGATTAGACACAGTTCCAGAAGGGGTTATAGTATATCCTAATCCTGGATTTGTAATATCTATAGATGTAATTGATCCTGCAGCAGAAACAATCGCTGTTGCAATAGCAACTTGGAAAGGATCATTTGAAATTATTTGAATTTGAGAACTCAAGAAATCTGACATATTTTCAGCGCCACTATCAAAGAAAGTTTTTAAACTTTCTACAAACATTTCAGTTGAAGAAACACTAACATTTTGAATAATATTTGTAGATGGTGTTATCAGAGGTTCATATAAAGCTCTATCTTTTGATATGAACTGACCATTTATGAATAAATCTTCAACTTGTCTACAAATATTAACAGGTCTTTCAGTTACTTCATCGGTTAGATTTCCTGGACCTGAATATGGATTTGTGATTACAATATCTGCAGATAATATATCTTCAATTTGTCTTTCTTCTTCTCTTTCTCTTATCTCATTTGAATGAATCTTTGCAGTGTCTCCTATTTCTACAGGTTCAATAATATCAATTAAAGTAACATCAACATTTGGAGTTCCTCTATAGAAAAGTATATTTGAAGTATATTCTTGTAATGGAGGTTCAGAAAAAATAACAATACTACCACCTTTAAAAGTATATGCTTTCCCAGGTATTTGTAGAATGCCATTGATGAATATTAATAAAGTTGCTTCAACATCAATATTACTACCATTTTTAGCAATAATTGATACTCTATTTCCCAGGAATTTTAATGGAAATACTCTTCTCTTTCCATTAAATAACCCATCAAATGGATCTAATTGCTGCAAATCTCCAATAGTCCATCCACTAAATTCATCATGATGAGTTGATTTAATATTAATTTTGAATTCTTTAAAAGTTTTTGTAACATCTGTAGGAATTCCTGAAATACCACCAATATCTACAGTTAGTATTTCACCTTCTTTATATGAATAACCATTATTGGTGATATTAAATTCAAATACCGAAGAATTATTACTCATTATTATATCAACTTTAGCACCAGTACCTATTCCCTGAACAGAATCTTTTGAATAAACTAAAGGAATATTGGAATATCCTAGTGGAGCATCAAATATAATTAGAGGGGGATTTGTATTTGTATAAGAAACACCTACATTTGTTATAGCAACACCTATAATATTTCCATTACTTATTGTTGCCGTACCAATATTTTCTATTGAGGAAGAGGTTTGGGCATAAACATTAACAAAGGTCTGAATTCCAGATCTATATCCAGATCCACTTTCACCAATACTTATATTTGATATTGTTCCAAATCCAGATATTATAGCTGTACCTCCAGCAGAAATTAAAGGTTGATATCCAAATCCTGATGTAGATCCAACTGAAAGAATTACACCTCCAAGAGGTAAATTTGTAATATTTACATCATCAATAACTTCTTGTGTACTTGGGGAAAATTCTATGATAGTTTCTGTACCAGTATCATTTAGTGAATAATTTCCATCAACAGATGATGGACCTAATCTAGAGGGTTGTTGGAATATATCTTTAACAAGAATAATTCCATTATTTGTTGAAATACCAGTAACATTATTACCTTGAACTTTTAGTAAAAATTGAGAAGAAATCCCTGTAAACTGTCTAGAAATATCATCAAAAATAACATTTTCTGTATATACTTCATCTAAAGTATCTACTTCTCCGGATCTTAAGAATACCCTACCTGCGAAATAAGAACTAGTAGTAATTCCAGTGAAATCCCTATCATCTGGTCTGATTATTGGAGCACCAACTTGATTTTGTGGTTGTGTTATAGGTACTTTTCCATATGGAGCAGATGCAAAATCTAAAGTATTTTCATAAATTGTGTAATTTCCAGAAAGTTTATAAACTTTATCTCCAATAGAGTGTGCAGCAATACCCTTTTCACCCATCCATCTTCTTCTTACTTTAATATAATCATTTGTTGTTAATCCAACAGTTTCAACTAGCATAATCTCATCATTAATTTTTAATAAATCTTTTGAGAATATGGAGCTAATACCGGTTAATTTAAATTGATTATCTGTAGCAGAAAGGTTTGTTGTTAATTCAAATTCTATACCAGTTTTAACAACTGGAGACTGAATCATATTATCTACAGTAAATATACATTTTGGATCCTTATTTGTAGCGGTAAATGTATGTTCTGTTCCAACCCCAACAGAAGAAATTGTTAAAGAAACTGGATTATATTTAAGAGCATCTTCTGCACTGAGGGCAAATTTAATTTTTGAATCATTAACTTTGATAACATATAACTCAGATGGTAATTTATTAGTTAATCCTATTCCTGGAACAACAGTCGATACAATTCCAATTGGTTCATCTGGAACAAATGAAGTAGTATCATAATCATATATAATTTTTTCTCCAGTAACAAAGAAATGATTTGGTATGACAATCACATTTTCCGAAAAATCTACAATTGAAGAATCTTCTGAATTAATTTTTCTTTGGAAAATTGGATCTCCTTTATAGAATAAATCAAAAGATCTCTTAATATCATTTTCTGTTCCTCTGTAATCTCCATATAAAGTAGAAATATTTGCTTGATCTAAATCTACAGATTTATAAATTTTTAATAAATCTACTAGTTCTACTGAATAAATTATAGTTCTTAATTCAATATTTCTATTTGATAATGGTTCAAAATATAACTCAAATTCATCTGTTATTCCATTAATTGCACTTGTAAAGGTTCCAATTCCAGTATCTTCTATTGATACATCGCTAACTACTCTACCAAATTCTGTAATGTACCCATCATCATTATCTCTTGTAGCTACTAATTCTGTAATTTGATATACATTATTAGTTGTATCTTCTATACTAGCTAAAATATAGAATGAATGATATTCTCTTCCAATACTAGTAACTATCCCTGGTGTAGGTGTTGGAGAACCTAAGATAGATTTAAATTCAGTTTCTATTCTTGATGTATTTAATGCAGTACTTCCTATTCCAGTTCTACTAGTGTCTGAAATTTGTGTAGTTAATATATTAATTTTAAAATTCTGTGGTGGATTATAGTTAGGAATTAGAGAAACTACTACATTAGAACCAACAATTTGTGGATAATATGTACAGAAACCCACAGCAACATTACGATTAAAACTAGATGTTTCTAATTTTGCAAATTCAGTGACAAAAACTTCAGTTCCATCATGCACTAAGTTTAATTCATCTGCTTGTAAAAATGTTCCATCATCCGATTCAGCAGTTATAATATACTTAATAGATCTGTAACTATTTGGTATAGAACTAATTTGTATTGGAACTCCTGCTCCAACTCCTGATGTTACTGTTCTATATGAAGATGCTACAGAAACAACATTTCCTAAAGAAGTTGTTCCAATTCCAACTAACTGGTCACCAATATTTAAACTTATTCCACTAAGATTATAATCTTCATATTCATAATCAATTGGATAGTAAAGAAGATATCCATAAGAACCAAAAACAGTAAAGTCAAAGTAACCATGAACCTTATCTGTTTCAACTCTTCCATATTGATTTAACCATCCATAGTTTTTATCTTGAAGGAGATTTACAATAATTGATTGTCTATCATCAATAAACAATTTATTTGCAGTATGGAGAAAATATTTTCTATATTTAAAATCGTCTAGTTTAAATTCATCAACTACAGAAAATCTAGTTGGTCTTGGATTACTATTAAATTGATCTTGTATTTCATCTACAATTAAAACTCTGTTCCCAATAGATTCAAAATAATCTTGAAGTAATCTGGAATTAAATCTTATTTCATCCGAAATAAATTCATTTGGACCTATTTGGATACTATTTTCAGTTACTATATCAAAATCATAATGACAATTTAAATCACCATATCCATCAATATTCGCAATTCCTAATACATAACCCTCATTTTGATCTTGGGAAATACCAGTTGTATTTCCCGCCGATGGATTTGATATTAATGATAAATTACTAAATCTCTTAAATCCTGCAGTATGATTAGTTTCTTGAATTAAAGAATCCCATTTTTCTGATGGAATTTTTGAAGAAACTGCATATGAAAAATACTGATAATAGTCACTATCATGTAATCTCTGCTCTTGATCATTTAAAAATCCCTTTTTATTTTCCCAAGAAGATTGTTTTCTTCTTACTGGTCCTAAAATATAATTTACAGTAGATATGCCTACTATAGAAGATACAGTACCAAAAGATTGAGAAGATCTACCTTTTATCAATTTATTCAATTCTAAATCTTGATAATTATTAGTTTCAACTCTTAAAAATTCATTATTTTTATCCCACTTGACAACCTGACCAGTAAATCCTCCATTTTGGTCAACAATTTCGTTTTCAAAGAAAATATTTTTGCTTAATTTAATTTCAAATTTTGGAAAATATGATTCTGGAATAATTCTTGCAGATGTAAATAAATCATCGTAAAAACCTGGACTGCTACTTCCCAAAACTTCCTTCATGCTAAAGGTAACCGATGGCAATTGTCCTCCAATGTTTGGATCATTATCTGTAACTGTAAATAGAGTATAGTTATAATTTTTAGAATTATAACCTCTATCACCATCTGGATTTCCAGTCACTACATTTTCAAGTAAAACCTTTGATCCAATTGTAAATGGAAATTCTGATAATGTACTAAATCCAACTGTATCTAAAATTGCTGTTGCAGATCCTTCTGCTGTATCATAAGATAATGATAATATTTTAAATCCATTTGTGTTGTTTATTGGAATGATTGTTGGATTTACATTATAAATTCCATTTGTATTAGTTAATATTTTAACTTCTAATGTATTTTCATCAAATTTTAACTTTAAGTCATTTGCTGGTTTCTTTGTAAATCCATCAATTAATACTAAATCTGGAAGACCATTATAGTTTTTACCTATAAATGTTGGTTTTATGTAGTCTACAGAAGCTAGAGGTTCAATTTTTAATGAAACTGGTGGATTTGATCTTGGTCTAATAGTTGGATCTGATGAAAAATCATTTCCAATTTTATCAATATTCACATTTCTAATATTTCCAATATTATTCGATTGGATAATTCCAAGAAAATCTTTACCATCTTTAGTATTAACCGATGTTATTGCTGGTAGATTAGTAAATTCTGATCCAAAAGATTCAAAGTTAATCGAATTAATTGGTCCAAAAGTAGTACTAGAGTTTGTAGAATAATTTACATTTGCTACAGAAAGTAGATTATTAATATATTCTGCTGGTGGTTCATCCAAATAAATTCTAAATGATTTATTAGTTAATTTTACTATATCGTTTGTAAAATTATAAAAACTATCAATATAAGTTATAGAATTGACATCATTATCATCAATTATTATTTCATACTTATAATTTGGAGTATCTTCATCTTTTATAGGATCAAGTTTATAGTATAACTTTTCAGGTAGGTTATCTTCATATTTGAGAAGAAGTCTTGCATCTAAATCAATGCCAATTTTACCATTTTTTGTTACAGTAAAGTTATTTGAATTCTTTGTTGATTCAAATTTATTTTGAAAATTTGAATCTGTATATAGATTAAAATTAAATGCTGAATATTTAACTAAATTTTTAATATATGATAAACTATCATCAGATAAATCAAAAACAATATTTTTATTTCTTTTAACCTCAATCTTTGGATTTATTTGAAGTATTGTTCCAAATGATACTGTTGAAAAATCAATTGAAGTATCATCAGTTTCACTTGTAGATAATTTTATAGTATCTTTATCTACAACATTAATGTAGTATAAAGTATCAGTAAGTAATCCTTGTACAGGGAATTCTGAAGTATGTAATACTTTTTGTTTATTATAGAATGGATGATCTTCTACAGTAATTGTATTATCAGTTATATTAACATCTTCAGATCTAAAGAATATTGGATTTATACCAAATCTTCTTGTCTCATCGTTATAAACTATCTTTATAGTTTCTTGATCAAAATATTTTACATTTAATGTAACTTGATCATCAGTTTCTAAAAGATGATCATCTTTAGTTGTTATATCAATATATGCACTATTAACGGTTACATTTTTTACTGAAGGTATATTTGTTCTAAAATTATGATAATCACCGATTCCATAATCTGTAAAAGATAATAAATCAGAATTTATTCCTGTAGCAATTCCAACTTGAACACCTTCGTTACCTAAAACGGATTTTACAGTAGTAATACCAATAAAATTAGAGTCTATTCTTTGTGCATAAACTATTTGACCATCGTATAATCTAAATGATGAAGAACTTAAAGCTACTCCTATCGGGAAATTTCCACTAGAAGAATATATTAATGGAGTATTTGATGATAGTTTGTGATTTTTTAAATATATTCTCTTTTCTGGTATGAAAACTTCTTTCTCATGAACACCAGGATTTTTTAATATAACTGTTACACCAGATCCTACACCAATAGACTCTTTTGGATCAAAATATATGCTAAGATTTTTTGAATTGGAATATTCTCCAGCATTGTATAGTAATTTTCTCGAATCTTGTTCTATTATTAATCCAGCAGTATGAGATGTACCTGGATATGAATTATATTCCCTCAAGATTCTTATTCTAGAAGACTCTTGATCTACCTCAAGAACTTTGACTTTTTCATTACTTCCAAGTTTTAATATATCATCAACAATAATTTTAGGATAATCTAGATCTCCTATTATTGAAATGTAAGTAGTAATACCAGTTACGCCAGTATTGCCAATATTAATTCCCAATATTGACTTATAACTTGATACTTCAACTAAAAGTTTTTTTGGATCATCATTTCCATCATAGAAAAATATTTTATTTGTTATTAAGTTATGTGGTTCTGATGATATTGCAACATAACCAGTATTATAATTTGTAAGTGTTACATTTTTTACTGTAGTTATTCCATATCCTACTGATGATATTGGTTTCCCTCCCACAGTTAATACTGATGCTCTTACTCCAAATGATTGAGATGAAGTATTATCAAAAATGATATTTTCTCCAACTTTATAATTATCACCCCGAGAAACTATATTAATTCCACTTATATCTCCTCTTGTAACTTGAGAAACTAAAGAAGAATGATTTTCTATTTCTTCTCCTTGATTAATAAAATCATATCCAGAATTTTCTTTAAATAAATTATAAGGTGTTGTATTTCTAAACACATTGTTATAATTAAATTCATTCTGACTAATATTTTTATAATTAAATTCTATAGGATTAGATTTATAAAAATTGCCAATTACATATGGGAATTGCGGTTTTTTATAATTTTGATATGCAGCGTCAACACTTCCTATAGTGCAAAAATATGCATAAATTCCATTTGGATATTCTGGAGTAACGCAAAATCTTCCATTATGAATATCTAAATCTTTTCCGTCAAAATATTCATAATCTTCGACAAAGTATCCTAATGGATATAATGATTCAGATGGTCTATTTTGTTTTTCTACTATACTATAACCTGATGTTAATTGTTTAACTCTTCCTGTTCCGTCAGGATTTGAATATCCATATGGTCCATATATTGGGTTACCATCATAAGCCCAACCTAAAATTGGAGAATGATATTTTGAATCTAATTCTCTACCTTCAATAAAACTAAAAGTTATATCTGGAACATATCTTTCAATTCCAGATTCTACTCTTTTAGTTAATATATAAGACCTTAATTTTCTTGGAGCGTATAAATGAGTATATTTGAATGCTCCTGTTATTGCTTCATCATATGCATTAGATGAAGCAATAAAACTATCATCATCAGAAATTAATTTTTTGTTAAATTCTCTTTCTACAATATTTACGGTCCAAGAATCTATTCTTGCAAATAGTTTTGCACCAGAACCAGCAGAAACAACTTCTATATAAGTATCTTTTCCATAGTTTATACCAGATTGTTCTATTACAACCTCATCTAATAAACCATTTTCTATTTTTGCACTTAATTTAGCTCCCTCTCCAGTTTCACTATAAATTATGATTTCAGGAGTTGAGTAATAATTATATCCAGAATTTTCTATTACAACTGAAGATATTTTACCATTAATAATTATTGGTTTTAATCTTGCAGAAGATCCATTTTGTATTTCTATTTTAGGTTGTCTATTAAAATTGAAAATATCTTGAACACCATAATTCTCTCCATTTCTATAAATCCAACATGACTTTATTTCTCCTTTAAATATTGGTCTTATTTCTACTGTATTGTTTGGAATATTATCTAATGCTACTACTTTTACCTCTATTGGCAAATAATTAAATGTGTGTACTCCAAGTCCGTTGGAAGTTAGATTGATAGTGCTATTATCATTTATATCTTTAAGTTTAAAAGTATTGTCATTTATTTTTCTTACACTATAACTTGATCCAGATGTTAATCCTCCAATAGGAGTACCTACGCAAGAATATTTTATAATTTCTCCACTAGAGAAGCTATGATTATTTAAAGTTATGGTATTATTATATGAATTTACACTATTAAAATCGCTATCAAACTTTAATTCTCTATTTGTATATCCAAAACCACCAGATAATATATTTAATTTTGTTATTCTCTTTCTACTTTGAAAACATTTTATTGTGTGTATATTAGAACCTAATGCACTAAAGTCAATTGGATTATTATTATTAATAGCATCTTCAAAATTTCTATGTAATTGAATAGAGATATCAGATACTCTTCTTACAAAATAATTTCCATTAGATAATCCATTTATATTAGTATTATTATTTGAGTTATATGATACTCTTTCACCATTGACAAAATAAATTATCTTTCCAAAAACAATTTTATTATTTACAATATCTACAGTATTTGGATCACCAGCATTAAATTCCTCAGAATAAACATAACTTTCTAAAATTGGTTCTACCCTTGCTCCCTTTCCATTTCCACCAGTAACGGAAATTAAAGGATCTTTTATAAATCCAATACCACCATTAAATAAATCTATTTTATCGAGATATCCAGAGACTTCTAAAATTCCTTCAAATCCATTTCCATAAGTAACTCCAAAAATAGTATCATCAAGATTTAACCTTGGAGGATTTATTACATCATAATTTTCCCCAGAAGATAATATCTCTATATTATTAATTTTCCCATAAAAAAGTTTATCTTTTGATTTATAATTTAAAATTTCTACACCATTTTTGAAAATTCCTATTACTCCAGATTTAGTATCTGAAATAAAATTGCTATTATTTTTTGGTTCTTCTATAACTTTTATTAAGTTTTGACCTGAAATTTTATTATATCGACTGGGTTCATTTAGGTAAAGACTCAAATATGAAAAATTAAAAGAATCATATTTTAAATGGTATAATTTATTTTTTTTATTTTCTGGTATGTTACCATAAAAATTAATAAAATTATTTGTAAATATATTGGATAAACTATTTGCTAATCTTATAGTATCTTTATCTATAACTTTAACATAGTATCTACCTCTAGGGAAACTCATTACATTTGTATTTGGGTTTCCATTAGTATCTTCTTGAGGTTCAGAATATACAACAACATCTCCAGTATTAAAAGGATGTTTTAATACTTTCAGATCATAATTTTTAACATCCGAAATATAGTTTCCATAAAATTCTAATACATTTGATTGTACTTCTAATGGAATATTTCCATAACTAGGAATAGACTGAGATGTTAGATATAAAGATTTTTCATCTTCATCCAAATAAACATTCTGTATATTTGCAGGAGTTTCTGTAGATAAATCAAAATTTGTTAAAGATGGTTTATTAATATTTCTAATTGTATAAAAACCAGGATTTTCTATATTTGAAATTATTTTATTTGAAGTGAAACTGTATTGTAACCTACTATTTCTTGAAATTAATTCTAAGTTATATTCATCACCTGAAGATGAATATAACTTAAAAGTATCTCCAACATAAAATTCTGCATTTTCAAAAAAAGTTATTTTATACTTATTTTGTCTTAATTCCTGTATCTCTATTAAATCTATATTATTTCTATTAGCAATATTAAAAATCCAATCATTAGATTTTAAATCTCTAGGGGTTTTTCCTAAAGATGATAATAATATTCTATCTCCTTTCTCTGTAGATAATGAGTTTTGATCGAGAATTACTTCGGAGAGTATAGGAAATACTCTTAATTCAACAACAGAATCTTCTAAAATACATGTTGCAAAGTTTGTAGATAATATTCTAGTGAATCTAGGTAAATTTATATTGGATGTTATATTTAAAAACTGATTTACCGTTTTTCCACTATAAGAAATATAATCAAAATTCCCATCTGGAAGAATACAATAAAGTTCTCCCACTTTTGGAAATCCTATCGTAGAATCTACATATAAAATTTTATCATCTATAAAATAATCTTCAATTAATAATGTACTTGAATTATATGAAAAATCTCCAAATAATGAACCTCTACTTGTTGTATCTCTATTATAATCTAAATCTAAACTTAGAATGTAATAATCTTTACCAGACCTACTAATTTTTTCAACATTAGTGATACTTCCATAAGATTGATTTCCCTCATCATCTACTTGATAAAGAGTTCTATTTAAACAATCTTCAGGATTTCCATTTATTGATTCTACTACAATATCATTGGTTACTCTATATATTGATTTTGATGGTTCAAATACATTATCTCTAGGTCTAATAATTTTAACCTCTTCACCAAAAAGTGCAGAAAATAAAATTTTAAATGATGAATCGGCACCTTTTGATTTATAAAAATCTGATGATTGCTTTATAAAAAGAGATTCATTTAAATCAGAATCAAAAGTTATTCCCTCAAACCCTGGTAATAATTGTTTTTTAGTTTTTTTCAGAAATTCAATTAAAAATAAACCACTTAGATTATATACATTAGTAGATGAATCGTGAATTTCTATTTTTGTTTTTGAAAAGTTTAAATCACTACCTACAGAATCTATTCCAGAAAATCCTCTATAGCATCCTAAAAAGAAAGTATCTGTTTTTTCGGTATAAGATATAATTTCATCATTAATTTTTATTAAACCATATTTTTCTGGAAACCCTTCAGTAGATTCTACTTCAATGTCTGTATCAGAATACTCAACTGTTCTAATAGTTTGTGTATATTCCTTTATAGATTTTATGACATCTAACTTTACATATTCATCAATTCTATTTAAAATATCATAAGAACCAGATTGTTTTTCTAAAGAAATATAATATTGTTCTAACAGTTCTCCAAATAAAGGAAAATCCTCTTTTATAAAAATTGGTAAAGAATCTTTAATTTTCTGAAAGAGATTTATTTTTGTTTTGCTCATTTGAGGTTCTTAATCGACGATTTTATCTTAAATGGTAAACTGCCTTTGTGGTTTTGAAACAATCTGTGATTGTGATTCTTCTATCATCTCAATAGTACTAGAAGAATTATCTATTTGTAAGAATAATTCATTTAGACCTATAACATCATTTGAATATGGTTTAACTGAGAATGAAATTATTGATACTGTTGATTGAGTTAATGCTGTTGATACTATATTTATTGCATTTAACAATATTTCTCCTTTTTCATAATCTATGGTTCCAATATCAGATCTAACTATTTCTATTGATGAATTTATATTTGTAAACAAAAATAGAGAACCTTTTCTTTGATCTTCATCTGGAGAATCAGAAATATATACAGTTCCTTGTATTCCTGGTACTGAAAATCCTGAGGTTTTAATGTTAAATCCTGTTCTGTCATAGATCATAATTCTATTGCCAAAACAAATTTCATACTCTGCAATTCTATTTAAGTATGGTTGCAATAATCTTCTCATACTAATATCAGTCTCATTTGATGATATAGATCTATCAACATTGTCAACTAAAGAAATAAATTTACTAAATCTAAACTTGGAACCATATCTATTCATTTCTGGTGATTTTGAAAATTTAACTAAAACATCACTAATTTTAGTTTTTAATTTATCTGGTTCATTAGACTCTGAGACATTATAAAATATTCTACTTTCATAGACAACATATAAAATTTTAACATCAAGTATCTCGGGAACTATTCCTGCAACCGAATAATTTCTTAATTCTCTTTTTATATTTTGTTTAATACCACTAGAAACATACAATCCATTTGTTGGTTTAATAGCAATATAAACTCTTCCAAATTCTGGAGGATCTAATTCTTCTCCACCAAAAGATGTTACAGATTCTGCTTCTGGGTATATTCTTTTAATTATAGCCTCATAATCATTAGAAGTTACCGCTCTATTTTGAGATGCATATATTCTTGGAGCATAACTTTTAATAGATTTTACAGACTCTATGCTTTGTCCTCCAGATGAAGACTCTACAGTAAATAGAGAGGAAATATCTCTTGCAATTAAATTATCTTCATTATCATATAGTGTTCCAGCAAAAGAAAAATCTGAAACATTATTACCATTTGATCCATTATTGATAATGTAACTAACCTCTATTACATTATCATTTAATAATCTTCTACCAAAAATGCCATCTCCAAAAATAAGTTCATATCTTTCATCTTCAATTTCTTGAATAAAATAAACTCTAGAATCTCCATTTATATTAAATAATGCATCAGATCTTTCATACTTTAAAACGGCATTTGAACTCAAATTATCTTTTACATAAACTCTTAAAGTATTATAGTCTGAACCTGAATTATCTAAAGTAAATCTTTGTATTCTATTACTATAGTCTACAACAAACTGTTGCTCTATTAAAGTTCCTTCATATATTTTTATATTATCAAATGAAGCAATATCATTAAATACTGGTACTGTTATATCCTCTGGTATAGAAAATGCATAACTTTGATTGCCAAAAGTAACGCTTGATGTTGCTACTATACCCTTTTTTAATGTTATTGTTTGTGGTTTTATTGGAAATTGTGTTGTGTCAATAAAAAAACTAACTGTTGCTGTGGCAGATTTTCTTGGTCTTGGAATATAACCAATATTTCTAGCAAGAGCAACTACATTTTCTCTTATTGTAGCACTATCAATAAAAACCTCATTACTAACCATATTGGCATTAAATGCCGCAATATATGAATTATATGCAAGAGTATCTATCAAGTATGATAGAGTAGAACCTTCAAAATCATAGTCTGTAAAATTAGTATTATTTTTAATTTGATCCTTTATAGACTGTCTAATATCTACAAAGTCTAGACTTGATATGTTGATAAGTGCCATTTATCTATTTGATTGTAGGACAAAGTTTAAGGACTGTGGTGGTACATCAATACCAACTATTTTATAGTTTATAATCACATTATAAAAGTTTGAATCATAAAATGGATCTACAATTACTTCAATAAGTTCTACTCTAGGTTCAAATCTATTAATACTTGCAGTTATTTGATCCTTTATAATATTAGCATTAAAAGGAGTCATATTTTCAAATAATGATCTATTAATATCAGTTCCAAATTCTGGTTGAAATGGTCTTTCTCCAGGAATAGTTAATACAATATTTCTAACGGCTCTAGAAATTGCAAGTTCATTTCTTAAGAAAATCAAGTCATTAGTGACAGGATTTCTTGCAAATGTCATACTTAGATCTAAAAATGACTTACTAACTTTTAGAGCCATTATGTTTATGCATAGACTTATTTTTTATTTATCTCATTCATATAAAGGTTCTGTTCCATACTCCCAATCATCGTAGTCATCATCATTTCTTATTTTTGAATGCAATTCATTCTGAACTTTAAAATTATGTTTTTTAGGTGTTAGGTCATCATTTGTGATTTCTCTAAGCATTTTTTGACTTTGTAAAGACCCATAATCTGAAGTTAGACTAGTTGTACCCCATAATTCATACATAATTTCTTTATTACGATCTGATGGTTTTCCCATTTGTTCTCCTGATTAAGTTTAATCAGAACTTTTTAAGGGGTTTCTATCCCTTGTCAATATAAAATCCTTTCCTCAGATAGTCATTATCTTCAATATAGGTATAATTTTCAATATTTTTTATATTTTCATCTTCCCAGATAGGTATTGCTACAGAATTACCATATCTAAAATCTGGATTTCTTCTAAAATGAACTTCAATTAATTTATTTCCAATAAATTCGCAGTTTATCCATTCATAATTACCTTTTAACTTGTTTAGTATTTTAGGAAAATCTATGTGCTTATCAATTTTTGACCACCTATTCCATTTATATAGGGGATTTTTAGGATCTCTTTCCCCCAAAATGATCAATTCTGGACTTTTGTTACGGTAATCAATACTGATATGCTCTCCAGTAAAGATTTCACACCAAAATTCTGATGGATGTAAGTGGTTAGTATCACCTTCTAATTTAGTAATACGAGCATGACGACCCATTCCAAGTAAATTAAATGATGGTCTAACAATATAAAAATCGGGTTTAGGAACGGTGGTTCCAGCAGGACCACACTTATAACCTAAAACCCGACTTAAAAATAGTTTATTGTATATCCACAGGTCTTCATCATGAATAAAATTCCATTCATCTTCAGACTCTGTAAGGTACATATTACTTTCCTTGACCTCTATAAGGTTTACGCGCCTTATTACGACTTGTTGCAGCGTATTTAGTATTTTGTCCTTCACCTTGACGAGTATTTTTTGGTTTAGACTCAATAATAGTTTTTCCTGAAAGGGATTTTTTGATTGCCATAATTAATTGTCCTCTTTTAATTAGTCTTTTTTACAGTTTGTCTTATGCTCAATAGTTGGATAATGGAATATGTTATGATCACTTTCTGGAACTGAATCTAAATCAATACCAGTCATGCCACCATGTATATCCCGATAATCTATGCTTTGGAAGCAACCCAATGATAATATATCAGATAGAGAGTCGTCAATATTATTTGAGATTTTATCTCCATAATATTGATCATATAAAGATTCTCTTCTATATGCTGGATGATGATTTAGATATTTTAATGCATATTCTTTAGTATTATTCCAAAATACAGTATCATACTTTGACCCATATTGATAGTGGAGTGCTAAAGATATATGATAACCATACATTAATTCCAGATATTTTTTATTTACTTTATAATAAGAATGTGTAGATCTTCCTGTGCTTAAAAATCTAATAATTAGATCTATTGAAGAATTATAGTATAAAAGGGATAGTGCTTGGAGAGGTTCAAAGAAGAATAGACGATTGCCATTATAAGCAACAAATCTATTCTCTACAATTTTATTATGATATTTTGGTTTCCAAGATATTTTTTTATACTCTTTACCTTCAAATAATTTTTCAATATCTTCTACTTTATCGTAGTCAGAATTAAAAAGATAACCACATTTAGTTATACCTTTATCTGGAAAGGGTAATCCAAATTGCCAACCATGAGGAGTAGCGCGGTGTAATGTATAAGTAGAATCTTCAATATTATTTTCAGTATAAAGAATAGCAGAATTTACTGTAGGAAAATAAGGTTCATAATAGTTAGTACTATCATTCCAACCAGAGCAATTGACCATAAAATCATAATTTTTATTATTGATAATGATTTTTTCAATCTCAGTATCAATCTCATAGTCATCTACTCTTTCAGCATGATATACAACATTAAGTTGTTTCTTCATTAAATCATGAATAAAAGGATTGAATACTCCAGTTTCAAAATGAAATGCGGGACTATTATCATTAAAATGATGTCTAAAGTATTCTTGTTCTCCCCATCCAATAAATTTAATACCATTCTTAAAGGAAACAATTCCACGGTCATTTAAACGACCAATACTAAAATCTAATGTGGAATTAATTAATTCTCCAATGTGTGGAGTTGTAGATTCCCCCACGCTTAAATGAGGAGATTCCGGGTCATAAAAGATCTCAATTTCATGACCCTCTTTGATAAGACTCAATGCAGTAATAATAGCACTAGTGCCTTTACCAATTACTGCAATTTTCATATCCTATCCTCAATCTCAATCTCATTCAGATCAATCTCTTTAGTTCCTTCATAAGATTCTAAAGCCATCTCATGAAGGATGTCCGCAGCATCCTCATGAGATAGTTGTGTATAAATCTTTCTACCTTTATAATAAATGTCTACCATTAGATAACGCGAGTTTTCTCGTGACCAACTCTAATACGAGGATCACACCAGATATCAAATCCTTCTTCTTTTGCGTCAAGACAGAATGATACATCTTCACCACACATGTCTTGTACTGCACCAGACTCAAAGACTTGCATCTTAGGTGCGAACCAAGGATACTCTAGATTTTCAAATACACCACGCTTAATCAGAACCCATCCGAAACCTGTATAGTCTACAGTGAATGGTCTGTTACGACGGGACATTGTATCAATGGTTTCGTGATTCATCACACCACCATTGTTGCGGAAATCTTCCTCTTCTAACCAATGTGCTACTGAGGTAGTTTTACCATCTTCGGTACAATACCAACCAGCAACAATTTCTTTTTCTTCACCACTTTCATTAAGTGCTAGATCACATAGTTGCCAAAACTTTTCAGTATTGAATACAATATCACTATCAATCCATAGTTGATAATCATATTCTAGCTTACCGTCCCAAGGAACTTGCTTAGGACCTCGTAGTACATTTGCACCTAATACCTTACAGCGTGCAAAGTTAACCATTGATGAATAATCCTGCGAGATCTGAATACTCATCTGATTCTGTACGAGATCAAAGCATAGTTGTACAAATGCTTTTAGAAATGTAAATGAACAACCTCGTCCAGGTAGACAGAATACAATTCTCTTACCTCGCATCCTTTCTTTAATGGCCTCATAATCCCAGGATGCTTCATCACTCTTGGGTTTTGGAGGTGTTGCTTTAACAGTAAATCCTTTAGCCATAGTTTTTTTAATAACTTTTCAGTACAAATTCTAATCCTTTCAAATGATAATGTCAATACGATGCATTGAGATATTCCTTATCCCTCGCAAGACATTCATAACTTAAATCTTCCTTATTATAATTGCCAAGAAGATTCACCATGGTATTCAACATACTCCAAGTGTTATTAAACTCTTCCTCTGTTAAATTGTGATATATGCATGTATCTTTTACATATACATGATACACATTATCCATACATGAACCTCCAACGGGCAAAAAATATTTCCGGAATAATTTTACAGATTTCTTATCTGCTTACTCATTATATATGAGACCTCCGTGAATGTCCACTTAGAGGGTTCTCCGAACTACTCTGAAGGTTTATGTGAACTCTTATACTTCCGGAAAAAAATTATGAGTATTATATTTCTCTCGCGCTTTGTCACCTCTGTAGGTTAGGGTCTCTATTGATTTTTAATAACAATAAACAATAAATCGCAAATACTGCTAACACGAATAACGAATAAACTGCGATTGCACGAATAAAGAATAACGAATAAGATTTCAGTGGTTGTATAAAGAACTGTAAGGGCACTAAGTATAACTTAGCACCCTCACGAGATCTTAATAATCAGGCGACGATCTTATCGACTGATTTCTTAGCGTTACCGTGAGCAGGGAATGCAATAATAAACTCACGGTCGGATTTGGCACACAAACCACAAGTGGCGCAAGTTACATTCTCGTGGATTGTTGCAGGGCAAACGATAACCTTACGACCGCTGCTAGTGTTAAAGAATCGGCGTGATTCCTCAGACTTGACAACAGCAACTGCAGGAATGTTGTGCTCTGTCATAACTTTATCTGCCACTTCTACATCCTCTGTAGATGCATTAACAGTGAAACCTTTAGAGTTAGCATCCTGCAGAACTTTAACATTCTCAGAGTGTAGTGGGTGGTGAGTGTAGGTATAACCTTTGCGCCCACGGTTAGCATCAACTAACTGCTGAACTTTAGTGGCGTCGATGTCACCGAGACCATTATGTGGCAGGTCTCCAGATACATTATGACGCCACAATTGACCACGCATAAGTTTACGGATCTCGGTGCAGAATGCATCCCAAGACATACCACGCTCACCCGAACTTACTTTCATCCAGTGTATGTTTTGCGGTCCACCTTTAGCGTAGCAACCCTTATCGTAGAAAGGGCAACCCTGCCAGCAAGAATTGCGCTCGGTTGTTGTTGTTGGGATCGGACCGGTTTTGGCGTTGCTGCTAACCTTGGTGATAGCGACTTGCATGATCCTGAGGCGGTGCGAGGTCCGTTTGCCTCGCTTGCAGGTATCCTACAGCATCTCAACCCCCTGCCAACCCCCTGATCGATCAGTCCTGCTGATCATTCCCATAAGATGCCCGAATGTTTCGGGATGTTAAAAGGGTCGCGGTACGCTCCGCCATGCTGTAGAATATGGGGAGACAAGCAAAGGAGCGCAGGGGCGCGATGATACAAAACGGGAAACCTACCCTGCGCTGAAATAGTTAAGTATAAAGAATTAAACAGTGAGTTTGTATTATTAATAAGAACTCTTATTTAATTCTTTACATTTAACTAAGTATAAAGAATAAAAGAGGAGTTTGCAATAAGAATCACAAACTCCTTATGTAATACTAATCAATCAGTCTTGATCAAACAGAAGATGAATCTTTTTGCGGATAGCATAAACATCCTCAGGATTGAAGAGTTCAGCATCATCATCGAGTGCATTTCCGACAAAATTATAAATCATATTCCACTGATCCTCAGTGAACAGTTGGCGGTAAACTGCTTTGGAGAGTGAATCGACTGCCATGGGTTGAATCCCTTGCGACCCTTATAAGATCTCATAGATTCTCTGCAGGGTCAAGTATCTTGTGCCACCTATCATAGTGTCCTCAGAGGCGTCTCTGTGCCCCCATAATGCCCTTATGGCATGGTAGAATATGGGGACAATCAAACGAGGTGCGATGTAGCACTGATGACAAAAAAGGTCGCCACTGCCCCTGCGCTGAAATAATACCCACTCACAAAAGCATAAAAAACAGGCATAACGCTATCGTTATACCATAATAACATAGAGTAACATATAACGCTAGTGTGATAACACAACTTCACGAATCAGCACATAACGCTACTGTTATACTATGTTACTCAACGAATCTTATAGAATGATTACTTAACGAATATAACGCTATCGTTATACTGTTAAATCACACTATAAGACTCGTAGTTTCTTATACTTTACCAGTCAACATCGAAGTCTTCAACATATGCTTTCACGCTCTCATTTGGTTCTAGTTTGAATACTTTCTCCCAATCAATCTGACGGGGATCGAAATCACCTAGAACATCAAGATCTAGAGTGATCCTAACATGACGCTTCTGTGCCATCTGATAAGTTGCAGACATGAGACTTCCTCGATTCGTTGACAGTAAACAGTATAGAATCCTTATGGGAAATTGTCAATCCTTGTGCGTATTTATGAGAGACTCTGAGATTTTATGAGGTTATGTCAGGGTTTTATGATCGGGGGGCGCTTGACATTTTCGCGGTCTTGTGATAACGCGCACGCCAAGATCACAAGACCTCAGCACATTTATAAGGGCATTTACAGACACATAAGGTACAATACTCTACGAATAACCATATAACACTATCATTATACAACGAAACAAACAACACGAATACATTTTTTAATACATTTTTAATTGATTTAAAATATAAAACATTTAAAACTAATTTAACGAATAGAATAATAATACCAATACAAATACACAAGATAACGAATACTTACATAGACTACTTAACGAATGAAATGATCTATAATTGATTTTTCTTTAATTTCACTGCAGATGACAAAGACTACATCACGAATGGGTTGATTGCAGATAAAACAAAAAGAGGAGAGAATGACCTCTCCTCTAATG